>Ga0310330_100189_pt1 | contig 18018 bp, 15 predicted proteins | sample LakMicDCLTotalB5_FD_195544 | JGI IMG/M metagenome (GOLD analysis project Ga0310330, IMG submission 195544) | Enriched freshwater cyanobacterial communities from Lake Michigan, Michigan, United States - MI23.DCL.Total.B5 (v2) (version 2) | ecosystem: Environmental > Aquatic > Freshwater > Lake... | reverse complement strand
CCGCCGGCTCGCCGGCCACCCGCACCCGGGAGGGCGTGCGGGGGCCAATGGAGCCCCATTCCCCCTACCGGGGCCCCGACTGGACTCCCCAGCGCCTGATGTTTCACCAAAACCTCGAGTCGTTTGCCGAGCGGGTGGGGCTGGTGGTGGGCCTGCAGAGCAATGGCAAGGTGAGCCAGGAACAGGCCTACGCCGAAATCCGCCGGATCTGGAAGGATCTCAAGGACAGCAAAGACGTCTTGCTGAAGTCTCAAAAAGAGGGCTGAGGCCCTCCACCCCCTCGGATCGCCTCGCGGAGTGATCCCAGTTTGTAGACGCCGTTGCGGTGCTTTTTAGACTGGGTCTTGACTGTGAGAAATGGCTTGAATCCCGTTGCCCACTTGCCCTTGGTCTTCCACGACCAACAGGCGGTCGAAGACCGGGATCCCCAGGCTTTGGCAACCAAATTGAACCAGCACTTCCCCGTGCTGGAGTTTGCCCCACGATTGCCCGAGTCCCAGCCCTTCCTGCACCGGGCCAGCACCGCCACTGCAGGGGAACTGACCCTCACCTGCGGCTACACCTGTCCGATCATCGGCTGCATCGGCGACAATCCCGGCATCGGCGCCATCAACATCTGCTACTCCGGGGCTGCGTCCTACGCGGTGGACGGCCACAGCTTCGACATCCATCCCGAAGCCCCCCTCTATTTCAATCCAGGGTTCGAATACCGCTACGCCACGGATCACTACAACGGTCTGGTGCTGCATGTCGATCTGCAGCGGCTCGAGAACACAGCCGCCGCCATCGGCGGCGTAGGCCTTTCAGTGCGTCGCTTCGCCCCGGATCTGCAGCGTCCCCAGGTCCTGGGCATGGCCAATGGCCGCCAGCTCGAACTGCTTCTCACCCTGCGGCGGGCCCTCGCCATGGTGGATGCCCCGAACCTGGAAACCCGGGGGGCCCTGGGGGTGCTTCAAATTGACGATCTCATCTACCGGATCCTGGCGCTCGGCCTTTGCCCGCAGCTGGAACGCCAGGCGGAGCGAACCCAGCAACGCACCGATGGACTCTCGCGGGAACTGATTTTTGAAGAGTTGCTGGAGTGGATCCAGGCCAACCTGCACACCCCCATCAACCTGTCCCAGCTGGAGCAGCGCAGCGGCTATTCCAGACGCAACCTGCAACTGGCCTTCAGCCAACGGTTTGGCTGCGGGCCGATTCAATGGATCCGCCGGCAGCGGCTGGATCTGGCGCGACAACACCTGCTCAACCCCTCCGCCAGCGACAGCGTGGCCGGCATTTCCGCCCGTCTCGGCTTCCGCAACATCTCGGCCTTCAGCCGGGACTTCCACAGCGTCTACGGCATCCGCCCCTCAGACGTGCTGCGTGAGGGACGGCGTCTGCATGGCTGAGGGCTGGACAGCCCCCGCCCCGGGGCTCGTGCTGGCCGTCAATGCCGGCAGCTCCAGCCTCAAGCTGACCGTGCTGGACGGGCAGCAGCAGCGTCTCTGGCAAGACCAAAGCAGCTGGGATGGGGGCCTGCTCGGATCCCCCGGCAGCCCGATGCCAGCACCCATCGACGCCTGGCTGCGGCGCCAGCTCGAACCCTGGAAGCCGCGCATCGAGCGGGTCGTGCATCGCCTGGTGCATGGGGGCGTGGCCTACCGGGGGGCCACCCGGTTGAGCCCTGCGGTGATGGCGGATCTGACCCGCCTGATTCCCCTCGCTCCGCTCCACAATGGGGCGGCGGTGCAGCTGATCGCCTGGACGCAGGACTGGCTCGAGGCGGTCCACGCCCACCCGCCCCAGTGGGCCTGCTTCGACACCGCCTTCCACCACACCCTGGCGGCAGAGGCCCGCACTTACGCCATCCCCCTGGCCTGGCGCGAGGCGGGTCTGCAGCGCTTCGGCTTCCACGGCCTCAACCACCAGCACGTGGCCGGCGTGGTGGCGGTGCCGCGGCTGATCAGCTGCCACCTGGGGGCGGGCTGCTCCCTCTGCGCCATCCGCGAGGGCCGCAGCATCGCCACCACCATGGGGTTCACCCCCCTGGAGGGCCTGGTGATGGCCACCCGAAGCGGCTCGGTCGACCCCGGGCTGGTGCTGCACCAGCTGCGGGCGGGCTTCAGCGTCGACGAGCTCGACCAGGCCCTCAACCACCAGAGCGGCCTGCTGGGCCTCTCCGGCCTCAGCGGCGACATGCGCGAGCTGCGGGTGGCAGCCGCAGAGGGCCACCCGGGCGCCGAGCTGGCGATTGCCGTGTTCCGCCACCAGCTGCTGGAGGGCATCGGGGCCATGGCCGCCAGCCTGGGGGGCGTGGATGCCATCGCGCTGAGCGGCGGCATCGGACAACACGACGGAGCCCTGCGGGAGGAACTGCGCCAGGCGCTGGCCTGGCTGCCCCCGTTCGAGCTGGTGCAGGTTGCCGCCGACGAAGAGGGCCAGATGGCCCGGGACTGCCTGGCGGCGGAGGCTGGCCCCTAGGCCTTCAGCGCAGGCTCCTTCACCCCAGGAATGAAACGCCGTTCGTGCTGGCCGCCGGTGAGCATGCGGTTCCAGTAGAGGGACGGGAGCACCTTGCGCTTGATCCACCACATGCTCCAGCGCTCCTTGGTGGGGTCGAGCGGGAAGGAGGGAACGGGCTCAGCCTTGTAGTTGAACTCGGCCATGATCGCCTTGCCGTAGCCGGTGATCAGCGGGCAGCAGCTGTAGCCGTCATAGGCCGCCTCCCCGACCTGGCCATCGAGATGGGCCAGCAGATTGGCCACCAGCACGGGGGCCTGACCGCGCACGGCGGCGGCGGTTTTGGAATTGGGCATACCGCTCACGTCGCCCAGGGAGAACACATTCGGGTAGCGCACGTGCTGGAGCGAAAATTGGTCCACCTCCACAAAACCGGCCCCATTGGCCAGCGGGCTGGTGGCCACCGCATCCGGAGCCGCCATCGGCGGCGTCACGTGCAGGAGGTCGTAGGAAATCACCTCCTCGCGGCTGGTCTCCCCCTCCGTCACCTGGAACACCGCTTGCTTTTGGGCGGCCCGCACGGCGGTGAGCACGTGGTTGTAGCGGGCATCGATGCCCTTGCGCTGCACCACCTCCCGCAGGGGCGCCGCATAGGTGGGGATGCCGAAGATGCCGGGGGTGGCAGTGGCATAGATCACCTTGGCGTTCAAGCGCTTCTTCTTGAACACCTCATCGGCCAGATAGGCGATCTTCTGCGGCGCTCCGGGGCACTTGATCGGCATCGGCGCGCAGGTGAACACGGCATGCCCCCCCCGAAACGCCTGAATCGCCTCCCAGGTGTAAGGCGCAAAGTCCTTGCTGTAGTTGCTGCACACGCCCCCTTGGCCCAGGGCCTCCGCAAGACCGTCGATGCGGTCCCAGCAGAGCTTGAGGCCGGTGGCCACGATCAGCACGTCGTAGCTGAGCCGCTCACCGCTGCTGGTGGTGACGGTGTTGTGCTCCGGATCAAAGCCCGCCATCGCCTCCCGAATCCAGGTGACACCCGAAGGAATCAGATCGCCTTCCGCCCGCCGGGTTTCCTCGAGGCTGAACACGCCGCCGCCCACCAACGTCCACCCCGGTTGGTAGTAGTGCTCGCCAGAGGGCTCAAGGATCGCCACGTCCAGGGAGGGACGGGCCCGCCTCAGCTGGGCGGCAGCGGTGATGCCGGCGGCCCCGCCGCCAACGATCAAGATCTGGTGATGGGCCATGAAAAAGGCCGCCGGTCAGGCAGCGGCTGGATGCCATTCCTCCGCTCTAGCCCCGCCGGAAGGCGGAGGCCAGCAGTTTGCAGGGAAACTTTCACCCAGGGGACCCCTCAGGCCGCCTGGGTCGCTTCCCGCTTGAGCAGGGCGTAGAGATAGTCGGGTGCCTTGTAGCGGGTCGGCAGGCACTTGTGGAGCAAGGTGAGCCGCTCCCAAGCCACCGTGCGCTGAATCGCCTCGATGCTGCGGCCCTCCCGGATCAACAGACGCAGCGCCTTGCAGCAGCCGGAGTAGCCAGCCTCCAGTTCGCCGATCGTGGGCTTGGGAGCAACGGGCATGGTGAGAAATCGAGGGAGGCGGCTGGGGTCAGCTGCTCAGCGACGCTAAAAGAGGGGTTCTGTGCCCGCGGCGACACAGCCATCTCGACACGAATCCTTACCCCAGTCCCATCAACCACCATGCCCATCCAGCAGCTCACCCTGCGCCAGCCCGACGACTGGCATGTGCACCTGCGGGATGGGGCCATGCTGCAGGCCGTGGCGGGGGCGACGGCACGGTCCTTCGCCCGGGCAATCGTGATGCCCAACCTCAGCCCCCCGATCACCACGGTGGAAGCAGCCGTGCATTACCGCCAGCGCATCCGGGAAGCGCTCCCGGATGGCAGCCGCTTCGAGCCCCTGATGACGGCCTATCTCACCGACGCCATCGACCCCGCCGAGATCGAACGGGGCTTTCGCCAAGGGGCCTGGGTGGCCTGCAAGCTCTATCCCGCCCATGCCACCACCAATTCCGCGGCCGGGGTCACGTCGATTGAAGCGATCACCCCCGTGATCGACACCCTGGAGCGCATCGGCATGCCGTTGCTCATCCACGGCGAGGTCACCAGCGCCGACATCGACATCTTCGATCGCGAGGCGGTGTTCATCGAGCGGCACCTGGCACCTCTGCTGGCGCGCCACCCCGGGCTGAAGGTGGTACTCGAGCACATCACCACGAGTGATGCGACCGATTTCGTGCGCAGCGGCCCGGCCAACCTGGCCGCCACGATCACGCCCCACCACCTGCACATCAACCGCAACGCGATGTTTGCCGGCGGCCTGCGGCCCGACTTCTACTGCCTGCCCGTGGCCAAGCGGGAACTGCACCGCATCGCCCTGCGGGCCGCCGCCACCTCCGGCAACCCGAAATTCTTCCTGGGCACGGATTCGGCCCCCCACGCCCGCAGCGCCAAGGAGGCCGCCTGCGGTTGCGCCGGCATCTTCAACGCCCCCTTTGCGATCGAGAGCTACGCAGCGGTGTTTGACCAGCACAACGCCCTCGACAAGCTGGAAGCCTTCGCCTCGGAATTCGGCCCCCGCTTCTACGGCCTGCCCCTCAACGAAGGCACCATCACCCTCGAGCGGCAGCCGCTGGTCGTGCCCGACCGGCTACACCGCAACGACGCGGCCGGCACCGCGGTGGAGCTGGTGCCCTTCCATGCCGGCGAAACCCTGCCCTGGCGGCTGGCCTGATTACAACGAGCTGTGTCGCCCGCTCGCCCCAGGGGCGACGGCTGGCCTAGCAACAGGCCCAGGCAGCCTGCGGGCGATGGGCTTCTTCGTTCAACTCACCGACGCCATTGCCGACCGGCAGTCGCTGCTGGTGACCGGGCTCGATCCCAACCCAGAGATGCTGCAGACCTGGGCCGCCCGCCGCGGCCTGGCCGGGCGCTCCTTCCTCAGCCAGGCCCGCCACTGGATCAAGGCGGTGATCGAGGCCACCGCCCCCCACGTGTGCGCCTACAAACCCAGCCTGGGCTTCTACCAGGCCCTGGGTCCGGTGGGCCTGGAGCTGCTGCTGGAGGTGCGCGACCTGGTGCCGCCGGACCTGCCCCTGATCGTCGATGCCAAGCACGGCGACCTCAACTCCTCCTCGGCCCTGGCCCACTACCTCTTCAAGGAGCTGGGGGCCGATGCGGTGACGCTCTCGCCCCTGGCCGGCCAGGACATCGCCGCCCCCTTCCTGCTCTACCCGGGCAAGGCGGTGGTGATGACCTGCCACAGCTCCAACCAGGCGGCCCGGGTGATTCAGCACCACCCCGATGAGAGCGACCCGCTCTATGTGCGGATCGTGCGCGAAACCCAGCTATGGGCAACACCCGACCAACTGCTGCTGGAGGTGGGCACCAGCGATCCGGAGGTGCTGGCCCGGGTGCGGGCCGAGGCACCGGAGCGTTTCCTGATCCTGCGCAGCCTCTGGGGGGAAGAAGAGCGGCTCGAGTCGATGCTGCAGGCCGGCCTGAGTGCGGCCGCCGATGGGCTGTTGCTGCCCCTGCCCCAGAACCTGCTGGTGGAAGACGACATCGCCTCCCGGGCCGAGGCGCTCAAGCACGCGATCACCCACAAGCGGGAGCAGTGGCTGGCCAACGCCCAGCAGCGCGATGCCAACACCTGTGTGCTGTGGCTCCCGGGCAGCGAACGGGCCGCCGACCCCCTTGAAAGCCTGATCGTCGACCTGTTCGACATCGGCTGCCTACTGTTCGGCGACTACGTGCAGGCCTCTGGAGCCGTTTTCAACTACTACGTCGACCTACGCCAGATCATCTCCGACCCCAACCTCTTCCACCGGGTGCTGCATGCCTATGCGGACCAGCTCGAGGGGCTCGACTTCGACCGCATTGCCGGCATCCCCTATGGCTCCCTGCCCACGGCCACGGGCCTCTCGCTGCAGCTGCACAAGCCGCTGATCTACCCGCGCAAGGAGGTGAAGGCCCACGGGGCCCGGCGCCTGATCGAGGGAGATTTCGACGAGGGCGACCGGGTGGTGGTGGTCGACGACATCCTGATCACCGGGGGCAGCGTGCTGGAGGGCATTGCCAAGCTCGAGAGCTCGGGACTGGTGGTGCAGGACGTGGTGGTGTTCATCGACCACGGCGGGGACCATGACCGCCGGGCCCGGGAGCGGCTGGCCGCAGCCGGGTATCGCTGCCACGCGGTGCTCGACATCGCGCGGATCACCCGGGTGCTCCACGGCGCTGGCCGGCTGAGCAATGGCCAGGCCGCCACCCTCGGCGCCACCCTGGGTCCCGCTGACAGGTCGGATCCAACGTGATGATCCCCGCCCTTCTGGCCCAAGCCACCCAGGGCGTCGACATCGGCACCATTCCGGTGGAAGGGCAGGTGCTGTTCATCGGGTTGCTGTTTCTGGGCACCCTGGCAATCAGCCGTTTCTCGATCCAGGTCGGGGTGCCGGCAATCCTCGGGGTGCTGGTGCTGGGGCTGGCGATCAACATCAACTACCTCGACATCACCCACCAGCAGGCGGAGAGCCTCCATGTCTTCGCCCTCGCCCTGCTGCTCTTCTATGCCGGTCTGAAAACAGACATCCAGGCCATCCGGGGCTTTCTCCACTACGGCCTAGCCCTGGCCGTGGGGGGAGTGACCCTCGCCACCCTGCTGCTCGGCGCTCTGATCTGGCTGCTGTCCTCGGCAGAGGGAGGAGCCATCGCCCCGGGAGGGCTAGACGCGATGCCCCTGGGAGCGGCTCTGCTGATCGCGGCCTGCCTGGGGTCCACCGATGCCGGGGCCACGATCAGCGTTCTGGCCTCGGTGCGGCAGCTCGTGCCGGAACGGCTGCAACACCTGCTGGAATTCGAATCCTCCGTCAACGATCCCACCGCGCTGCTGCTGTTCGGCCTGGTGGCGGGGCTGTTCACCACGGGACCGGCGGATGGGGCCGCCATGGGTGCCGGCGCCGTGTTCGTCGATGCGCTGCGCAGTTTTGTGCAGCAGGTGGGCAGTGGATTGGTCATCGGTGCCCTGTTCGGCTACGTGGCCCGGTTCGTGATCGATCAGCTGGCCCAGGACCGATCCCAGCTCTTGATCGTGGCCATGTCGATTGCCTTTGTGGACTACGGCAGCTGCCAGCTGCTGGGCGGTGCCGGGCTGATCGCGGTGTACACCACCGGTCTGTTGATGACGAACATGCGCTACCGGCGGGCCGAGCTCAACCACGAATCCATCCAGGACGCCCTGCTCCCCTTCAACACCATGGCCGAGATCTGTCTGTTCCTGATCTTTGGTCTGCTGGTGAGCCCCGCCAGCCTGGTGCCCGCCCTACCGGTGGGACTCGCCACGGCAGCGGTGCTGATGCTGGTGGCGCGGCCCTTCAGCGTGCTGATCTTCCAGCCGCTCTCTCCGTTCAACCGCAAGGAGAGCCTGTTCGTGTCCTGGTGCGGGCTGCGGGGGGCGGTGCCCCTGGCTCTCTCGTACAACGCCGTCAATCAGATCGGCCACCTGCGAGGCGTCTCCCCGGACGCGGTGGGTGGCCTGGCCCAGAACGCCCAGAGCATCGTGTTCATCGTGGTGCTGGTGAACCTGCTGGTGCAGGGCCTCACCCTGCCCCGGCTCTGCGTGCGGCTTGGACTGGTGGCCCCGGCGGGGGACTGATTCACCACGCCGTATGGTTGAACCGCGTCTTCGCAACTCCTGGACGCCACTCCGCGCGATGAGCAGCAGCCAGGGACTCACCATTGGGGAACTCGAAGCCAACTATTCGCTGTACTGCAAGGCGCTGCGGCTCCTGCTTAAGGAAGGCAAGACCGTGACCGCCATTCAGCGCACCGTGTGCTGGAGCCGACTGGAACAGCTGCACATCTGCCTGCCCAGTCGCTACAAAGCCCCCGACTACCTCTGCGTGGTGCTGAAGCGGGACCTGGGCTGAAGCGTCCCAACCCGCCGAAGCCCGACTGAACGGCGCTGATGAAATCGATCTCCGATCCCTTTCTGCGCCGGCCCGTGCTCACCCTGGTGGTGAGCCTGCTGGTGCTGCTGGCCGGGCTGGTGAGTCTGCCGGTACTGCAGGTGGAGAATCTGCCGCCGATCGCGCCGGGTCGGGTGACGGTGCGGGCGACCTACCCGGGGGCGGGCCCTGAGGTGGTGGAACAGGGGGTGACCGCCCTGCTGGAGCAGCAATTCAACGGCCTCGAACGGCTCGACAGCATCCGCTCCACCAGCTCGGCCAACGGCAGCTCGATCACCCTGGGATTCGAGGGCGGCGACCCGGAACTCAACCAGATCAACACCCAGAACGAGGCGGCGGTGGTGACCCGGCAACTGCCGGCTCCCGTGGCGCGCTTTGGGGTGCAGGTGCGGCGCAGCTCCGACGACCTGCTGATGGTGCTGAGCTTCAATGCCGACCCCAGCCTCTACAGCGACACCTTTCTGAGCGGCTGGCTCGACCAGGTGGTGAAGGAGCGCCTGCAGCGCGTGCCTGGGGTGGGCAACGTCACCCTCTCCGGTGGCAGCAGCCTGGCCTTTCGCCTCTGGCTCGATCCGGTGCGGCTGGAGGAGCGGGGACTGACGGTGAGCGACGTGCGCGCGGCCCTGCAGCAGCAAAACGTGCTGGCCGCCCTGGGCCAGACCGGGGAAGCCCCCAGCCCCGCCGGCCAGGAGATCACCCTGCCCCTGCGGATGGAAGGGCGCCTGCGCACGCCGGCGGAATTCGAGCAGTTGGTGGTGGCCCGCAGCGCCAATGGCGGCGTCACCCTGCTGCGGGATGTGGGCCGGGTGACCCTGGGCAGCGAGACCTACGACACGATCGCCACCAACCTCCAGGGCAGGCCCGCGGTAGCCGTGGTGATCTACCAACGCGACGGCAGCAATGCCATCGCCGTGAGCGAGGCGGTGAATGACGCCCTCGCGGAACTCGCTCCCCAGTTCCCCCCTGGGATCGAACAACAGCTGATCGTGGATGAGGCCGACTTCGTGCGCGGCAGCATCCAGGGCACCCTCGACAGCCTGCGGGATGCGGTGCTGCTGGTGTTCGTGGTGCTGCTGCTGGGTCTGGGCAACAGCCGGCTGGCCCTGATCACCGCCGCCGCCGTCCCCGTGGCCCTGATCGGCTCGCTGAGCGTGCTGAAACTGGCGGGGCAGTCGCTCAACACCCTCACCCTGTTCGGCCTGGTGCTGGCCAGCGGCCTGGTGGTGGATGACGCGATCGTGGTGAGCGAGGACATCGGCCGACGGCTGGAAGCCGGCAAGCCCCCCCTGCAGGCGGCCCGGGAGGCCATGGCCGAACTGGGGGGAGCCGTGGTGGCCACCTCGCTGGCCCTGGTGGTGGTGTTCATCCCGGTGCTCGGACTCGGGGGCAGCCTGGGCCGCCTCTACGCCCCGATCGCCATCACGATCAGCGGCGCCATTACCTTCTCCACCCTCAACGCCCTGACCTTCACCCCGGTGGCCGGCAGCAGGCTGTTGGATCCGCAACAGCGCGAACCCGCCTGGCTGCTGCGCTGGATCGACCCGCCGCGGCGCTGGCTGGAGGGTCTGGAAACCCCCTACGGGCGTTGGCTGGACTGGACCATGGCGAGGCGATGGCTGGTGCTGGCCCTGCTGCTGGCCGGTCTGCTGCTCACCGGCAGCTCGCTGAAAGCTCTGCCCAAGGCCTTTATCCCCCAGGAAGACAACGGCCAGCTACGGGGGGTGGTGATCCTGGCCGACGGGCTGGGGCTGCAGCAGACGCAAGCCGTGCTCGACCAGGTGCGGCAGGTGGTGGCCACCGAACCCCTGATCGCTCGGGCCAATTTCTACGCGGGGCGCTCCTTCGGCGACAGCAGCCCCAACAAGGGCACCTTCTATCTGCGCCTCACCCCGATCGAGCAGCGCCAGGGCGCCGAGGCCTCCACCCGGGCCGTGGGCCAACGCCTGGACGCCAAGCTGCGACGGCGCATCCGCGGCGCCGTGGTGCAACTGAGCGAGGCGCCCTCCGTGCGGGGCTTCAGCTCCGAAGGGGGGCTCGAGCTCGAACTGCTCGACAGCAGCAACGGCCAACTGAGCCTCTCCGACTTCGAACAGCAGGCCCAGGCCTTCATCCGCGCCGCCCGGGCCACCGACCGCTTTGAGCGGGTGTCCACCCGCTTCACCGCCGGAGCCCCCCTGGTGCAACTGGTGCCGGATCGCCTGCAGATGGCCTCCCTCGGCGTGGATCTGAGCACCGTGGTGGACACCCTCGGCGCCAGCTTCGGCAGCGATTACGTCAACGACAGCTTCGAGAGCGATCAGGTGCGCAAGGTGATCGTGCAACTCGATGGCCGGGGACGGCGCAACGCCGACGACGTGCTGGCCCTGCAGGTCAAGAATCGCGAGGGCCAGCTGATCCCCCTGGCCCAGCTGGTACGAATCGACCAGGGCAGTGGCCCCACCTCAATCAACCACACCCGCCTGGTGCGCTCGATCAGCATCCGGGCGATCCCTCGCCCCGGGGTGAGCAGCGGCCAGGCCATGGCGATCCTGGAGCAGGTGCAGCGGCAACGTGGCGGCGGCATCGACCTGGAGTGGGCCGGACTGGCCCGGGAAGAGGCCAAGGCTGGCGGCGGCAACTTGCGGGTGTTCGCGCTGGCCATCCTGGTGATGGTGCTGGTGCTGGCAGCTCTCTACGAAAACTTCGCCGACCCCTTCATCATTTTGGTGACCGTGCCGCTAGCCATGTTGGGGGCCATCGGCGGACTAGTGGTGCGGGGTTTGCCCCTAGACGTCTACGGCCAAATGGGGCTGCTGATGCTGGTGAGCCTCACCGCCAAGAACGGGATCCTGGTGGTCGAGTTCGCCAACCAGCGCATGGCCGAGGGACTGGACCTCGACACCGCGATCCGCGGGGCCGCCGTCGCCCGCCTGCGGCCGATCCTGCTCACCGCCCTGGCCTCGCTTGCCGGAGGCGTCCCCCTGCTCTTCGCCAGTGGCTTCGGCTCCGGTGGCCGGGTGAGTATCGGGACGGTGGTCTTTTTCGGGTTGCTGGTCTCAACCTGCCTGGGGCTGTTTGTGGTTCCCGTGATGTACCGCATCGTCAAGGGCTGGGAGCTTGGCCGCCCCAGAGCTGCTGGCTAGGGCTGCTGCGATTCCTGAACCGTCAGGCGGCTGATCAACACGCCCATCACCGCCGCCACGTAGAAGGTGCCAGCCGTGGCGATCGCCACGCTCACCATCTGGGCCTGGGGCGTTTGGGGGGTCACATCGCCGTAGCCCATGGTGGTGAGGCTCACGAAGGCGAAGTAGTTGAGCCGCACGAAATTGAGCCCCCACACCGGGCTGCTCTGGCCCAGATCCTGGGCCGTGAGGCTCACGTTGCTGAAGCTGTTCGGATCGATCGTCTCCAGGGCACAACAGAGCAAACCGGCTGCCAGCCCGAGCATCAGGTAACCCGCCAGGGCGCCCTGCAACACCGCATCCGACACCCGCCGCTCCTGGGCCAGGCTCCGGATCAGGCGAATGGCGCTCCAACCACTGAACAGGGCCCAAAGGGCAATCACGGGGATGCCGGTGCTGCGCAGATCCAGGGGGGTGAGATACCAGAGCACGCCCACCGCAATGGCGGCCACCCCGAGCCCCTTGAAGAGCCGGCGCGGCACCGTGCCGAACTGCAGGCTGCCGGTGGGATTGCCCAGGCCCCGGATCATCACCAGGGCCATCAGCAGATAGCCCAGCGAGGAGAGACGATTCCAGGGTTGGGGCAGGGTGAAGCTGACCAGCACCAGCAGGCAGACGCTCAGCAGCTGCACATAGCTGTACGGCATCGCCACCTCGAAGATCGGTCAGTCGAAACCCAGCAGGTCGAAGATCTCGCGATCCTTCAGGGATTCGGCCTCGAGGGGTTCAACGTCGTCGAGCATCCGCTGGGCCAGGTTCAGATACTCCTGCTGCACCGCCTCCACCTCGGGGGTGGGCTCCATCTCGAAGATGGTGCACTTCTTCAGACGGGATTTGCGAATCGCATCCACGGTCTTGAAATGGGCCATGGTGCGCAGGCCTGTGCGGGCATTGAATTTGTCGATTTCATCGGTCTCCTCGGAGCGGTTGGCGATCACACCGCCGAGGCGCACCTTGTAATTCTTGGCCTTGGCATTGATGGCCTGCATGATCCGATTCATCGCGAAGATGGAATCGAAATCGTTGGCCGTCACGATCAGGCAGTAATGGGCGTGCTGAAGCGGTGCAGCAAAGCCGCCGCACACCACATCGCCCAACACATCAAAGATCACCACGTCGGTGTCTTCGAGCAGGTGGTGCTCCTTGAGCAGTTTCACGGTCTGGCCCGTGACATAGCCACCACAACCGGTTCCCGCCGGCGGACCGCCAGACTCCACACACATCACCCCGTTGTAGCCCTCAAACACGAAGTCTTCGGGCCGCAATTCTTCGGTATGAAAATCAACAGTTTCAAGGATATCGATCACCGTGGGCACCATCTTCTTCGTGAGCGTGAAGGTGCTGTCGTGCTTGGGATCGCAGCCGATCTGCAGAACCCGCTTGCCCAGCTTCGAGAAGGCTGCCGACAGGTTGGAGGACGTGGTCGATTTGCCGATGCCGCCCTTGCCATACACGGCCAAGACCAGGGCTCCCTCTTCGATCGCCATCGCGGCGTCTTGATGCACCTGCACACTGCCCTCACCGTCGGGACGTGAGAGCTGGGGAGGCGTCAGTGTGGTCGTCATGCTGGAGGGAAGCGCCAGGTCAACCCCAACGCAAGGAACAGGCTTCAGCCATCCAAACGCTGTCGGGATGCCCAAAGAGGGCCAGGCGCGTAAAGCGAAACATCCCTACCACATTCATGCGGATCCACACACATAGGCATGAGTGAAAGTACCTAAACCGAAGCAAGCCAAAGCCACCCTCAAGCAGAGATCACGGCTGAGATCACGCCTGAGATTGCGGTGATTCGAGATGATTTAGGAACTGAAGTGGGCCTTCGCCTCATACAGGGCTTCGCTATCGATCAGAGCCAGACCCCGCTCCCGGGCATAGGCCTCGGTGTTCTTGCGCACCTTGCCCCGCACGAAGAAGGGAATCTTGGCGAGTTCGGCCTCACCATCCGGGCTCCACACCAGGGCACCATTGCCGGGTAGTGCCATGGCCACCGGGGCTCCTACCGGTTCCGCACCGGGCCGTTCGGCCTCCGCGGGCCGCGAGGGGGAACTGGCCCCCTCCAGGTGGCTGAGGTGACCGTCAACGAATTCGAAATCGTGGCGGAACATGCCAATCAGGTGCTCCTCCAACCCCATCATCAAGGGGTGCACCCAGGTGTCGAAGATCACGTTGGCCCCCTCCCAACCCATCTGGGGCGAGGTGCGGGCCGGCACATCCTGCACGTGCAGGGGTGTACTGATCACGGCACAGGGAATCCCGAGGCGCTTGGCGCTGTGACGCTCCATCTGGGTGCCGAGCACCAGCTCCGGTGCCGCCTCCGCCATGGCCGCCTCGACGGCGAGGTAGTCGTCGCTGATCAGGGCTTCCAGGCCCAACTCCTGGGCCACGGCCCGCACTTCCCGGGCCAGCTCACGGCTGTAGGTGCCCAGGCCCACCACCTGGAACCCCAGCTCCTGGCTGGCGATCCGGGCGGCGGCGATGGCGTGGGTGGCATCGCCGAAGATGAACACCCGCTTACCGGTGAGGTAGGTGGAGTCCACCGAGCGGGAATACCAGGGCAGGCGCGAGCGCCGGTCGGCCTCGCCGACGGCGGGGGGCTCGAGGCCCAGCAGGCCGCAGATCTCCTGCAGGAAGGCGGTGGTGGCGCCGATGCCGATCGGCACCGTGCGCACGGTGGCCATGCCGAAGCTGCGCTCCAGCCAGCTGCACAGCGGCCCTGCTACCTCCGGATAGAGGCAGACATTGGCATCCGCGCTGGGGATGCGCATCAGGTCGGCCGGCCTGGCCCCCAGGGGTGCCACCACGGCCACATCAATGCCGTGCCCATCCAGCAAGTGGGTGATCTCGCGCACATCGTCGCGGCAGCGGAAGCCGAGCAGGCTGGGGCCCAGCAGATTCACCCGGGGCCGCCGGCCCTCCTGCTGCCAGCGCTGGGGCGAGGGTTTCTCGAAACCGGGTGATGGCAGTTGGGCCTTGAGCAGGCCCCGCACCAGTTGGTAGAGGGTTTCAGCCGCACCCCAGTTTTCCTTCTTGGAGTAGGCCGGCAGCTCCAGGCTCACCACCGGAATGCCACCCAGGTCCATGCCGCCGGCCAGGGCACCCGGCTGGTCCTGGATCAGTTCGGCGGTGCAGCTCTCGCCCACCAGCAGGGCCTCCGGCTGGAAACGGGCCACCGCTTCGCTGATGGAGCGCTTCACCAGCTCGGCGGTGTCGCCGCCCAGGTCGCGGGCCTGGAAGGTGGTGTAGGTGACGGGCGGGCGCTTATCGCGCCGCTCGATCATCGTGAACAGCAGGTCGGCGTAGGTGTCTCCCTGGGGGGCATGCAGCACGTAGTGCACCCCCTCCATCGACGTGGCAATGCGCATGGCGCCCACGTGGGGGGGGCCTTCGTAGGTCCAGAGGGTGAGTTCCATCGGGGCAGAGCCAGCAGATAATCGGGAGAGAAGCGACGCGCTGAGGCGCAACGCGGTTCAGGCGAACGACAGGGCGGCGCGGCGGCGCAGGGAACGGGCAAACAGCTCGGCCAGATCGCCGGCCTGGTCGCAGCCGTGGATGGGGCTGAACACCAGCTCGATCGACCACTTGGTGGCGATGCCCTCGGCCTCGAGGGGGTTGGCCAGGCCTAGGCCGCACACCACCAGATCGGGCCGCGCAGCGCGCACCCGCTCCAGCTGGCGCTCCACGTCCTGCCCTTCACTGATGCGGGTGCCCTCCGGCAGCAGGGCCAGCTCCGGATCCAGCAACTGGCGATCCAGGTAGGGAGTGCCCACCTCCACCAGCTCCATGCCACATTCGCGCTGCAGGAAGCGCGCCAACGACAGCTCCAGCTGGGAATCGGGCAGCAGGAAGAGGCGTTTGCCCGCCAACAGCTCCCGATGGGGAGCGATGGCACGCCGGCCGCGCTCCACCAGGGGGTCGAGCACCTCGGCCACCTGGGCGGGGGCCACGCCGAAGGCCGCCGCCCCCGCCGCCATCCAGGCGCGGCTGCCCTCCACCCCGAAGGGATAGGGGGCCGCGATCAGACGGCCTCCCCGGCTCACCAGGGCCCGGGCCGTGGCCGAGAGGAACGGCTGGGCCAGCAGCACCCGGGTGCCAGGACCGATGGGGGGGAGCTCGGTGGAGCGCCGCGGCGGCAGGCTGGCCACCACCGGAATCCCCAGGCGGCCGAACAGCTGCACGAGGCGATCCTCCACCGCATCGGCCAGGGTGCCCACGATCAGCAGCTGGTCGACATCGCTGGCGGGCATCAGGGGCACCATCGCCAGCAGAGCCTGGTCTTCGCCCTGGGTGAAGGTGGTTTCGATACCACTGCCGCTGTAGTTGAGCACCATCACCCGGCCGCGCAGCTGGGTGTTGAGCCGATCAGCGGCCTTGGCCAGATCCAGCTTGATCACCTCGCTGGGGCAGGAGCCCACCAGAAACAGGGTGCGGATCTCGGGGCGCCGCTCCAGCAGATCCTTCACCAGCCGGTCGAGCTCCTCATTGGCATCGGCCAGGCCGGCCAGATCCCGCTCCCCCAAGATCGCCGTGCCGAAGCGGGGCTCGGCGAAAATCATCACGCCAGCAGCGCTCTGCACCAAGTGGGCACAGGTGCGGGAGCCCACCACCAGGAAAAAGGCATCGGGCATGCGGCGATGCAGCCACACGATCGAGGTGAGCCCGCAGAACACCTCCCGTTGGCCGCTCTCCTTGAGCAGCTCGGGATGCCGATCATCAACAACCGACGTCGCGCCCATCCAGGCGACCCTGCGGAAAGAACCTTTCAGGGTTAACGGAACCATCCGCCGATCGGCTGACAACGCCCAGAAATGTTCGGGATCAGCCCACAGCCCGTAACCTGAGCCCAGTGATCTGGAGCCCCGGATCCAGATCCATGGCCAAGCGTTCCTGGGGCCTCAGGCCCCGACGACCCCCCTCCACGCGCCACCGCAAGCCCTGGCGGGCTCCCCTGGCCCTCGCCCTCCTGGTGAATGCAAGCGCAATCGGCTACCGGCTCAGCGAAGGCTGGGACTGGGGCGATTGCTACTGGATGGTGATGATCACCCTCAGCACCCTGGGGTTCAGCGATGGGGACACCCAGACCCTGAGCGCCGGAGGCCGCCTGGTGACCACCCTGTTGATCCTGGGCGGCCTGGTCGTGGTGCAGATCAGCATCCAGGGGGTGCTGGGCCTCTCCGAATCCGGATACTTCCGGCGCCTGCGCGAGCGCCGCTTCCGCCGCTGGCTCTCCACCATGCACAACCATGTGATCCTCTGCGGCTATGGCCGCATCGGCCGCGAAATCGCCGAACAACTCACCCGGGAGAACGTCCCCCTCCTCGTGGTGGAGATGGATGTGGAGCGGCGCGAAGCCGCCGAGGAGCGGGGACTCGCGGTGCTGATGGCCGATGCCACCCTCGATGAAACCCTGGTGGAAGCGGGCATCCATCGCTGCCGGGCGCTGGTGGCGGCCCTGCCCAACAACGCCTCCAATCTCTACGTGGTGCTGAGCGCCAGAGGCATGGCCCCCCATTGCCGCCTGATCGCCCGCTCTGACAGCGAAGAGGCCGCGCGCAAGCTCCGCCTCGCGGGAGCCGACCAGGTGGTGAGCCCCTATGTGAGCGGAGGCCGCACCATGGCCGCCACGGCCCTGCGCCCGTTGGCCGTGACCTTCATGGATCTGTTGGTGGGCTCAGAATGTGAGGTGGAGGAATTTCTCCTCAGCAGTGATCCCGCCGATCTGGGATCCCTGAATGGGGCCTCCTTGGCGGAACTCCAGCTCGGTGCCCGCTCGGGAGCCCTGGTGCTGGCGATTGTGCCGCCGAAGTCGATCAACGGTGGCGAGCCGCGCCTCTATCGAGGGGCCAGCGCCAACCCGGAAGGTCCCTCACTGATTGCCAATCCCGGGGGGGATACCCGACTAGCTCCCGGCCAGATGCTGGTGGCGATGGGAAGCCAACAGCAATTGGAGAGGTTCACCGACCTGCTAGGACCCGCCATCAAAAGCGTGGATGTGATGGCCAATTGAGGCCGGTCCGTCTACCCCCGGATGGGGACAATTGGCCTCAATCAGTCGTCATACACGAGGCAATTGACATCGGAGGGGTTGAGGTCGCAGAACACTTCAAAAGGTGTTGGAGCCTCGGTTTCTTCGGGGTGACGAACCTGAAATTCCTCCAGATCCTTGATCTGCTGTTCGATCTTTCGGGACACGGCCTGGTCACCGCGTGCCGTGGCTTCAGCCAAGGCCGAGCGGTAGGACTCCAACTGGGCGGCAATACTCGACATGACAGTGACACTCCCGAACGGAGTCGATCGCGAACAAGAGCGAACCTAGCTCCGAAATTCGGACCCATGGGGGGTTTCGGACCAAGCCAAGACCAAAAAAGAAAAGCAGCCGTGATGAATCCCGAAACGGCAATCGTTCCGTGTCAATTCCCACACCGGAGCCACAC
>Ga0310330_100187_pt1 | contig 18055 bp, 25 predicted proteins | sample LakMicDCLTotalB5_FD_195544 | JGI IMG/M metagenome (GOLD analysis project Ga0310330, IMG submission 195544) | Enriched freshwater cyanobacterial communities from Lake Michigan, Michigan, United States - MI23.DCL.Total.B5 (v2) (version 2) | ecosystem: Environmental > Aquatic > Freshwater > Lake... | reverse complement strand
CGAGTTCCAGCTCCTGGCCCAGCCGGCGCACGTGGGCCCGGGGCGCGGAGAGTCGGGCAAGTTCAGCCAGGGCCCTTTGGCTGCGGTGCTGTTGCAGCCCATCGAGCAGCACAATCCCTGCCACAAATCCCAGCAGGATCAGCCCATCCACCGGTTCGCCGATCAGTCCATAGATCAGGGCGCAGCCCAGTAAAAGGAGGTTGGTGGGCTCCAGGAGATTCATGGGTTCAGGCCTGGAACCCCCGGTTTAGCGATGGAAATCACGCCCTGATGCAATCGTGCGACGAACCCTGGCTAGATGGCGCTCTGCGGGGTTGGTATCGCTATGCCTGGGTTGTTGTTGACCCGCTCAAGCCATGCTTTCTGCCAAGTTCAAGCCTGCCCTGTTGGGAGTGGCCTTGCCGCTACTCTCCACCCTCACGGCGTTCGCTCCTTTGGCGCTTCGGGCGGCCGAGATACCTCGGACCCAGGAGAAGGCAGCCAATGTGGCCCGCATGAAGGCGGAGGCCCTGAACGGCGGGTTGACCAAATACCGCACGGCAGCCTGCATGCACCAGTTGGGTGGCGGCAGCTGCATGGTGCGCTCGAGCAGCGACGGCTACCGCTTCCAGTTCCTTGGCGGCGCACCGGGCTGGGAAACCATGAACCGAAAGCCCACGGTTGAAACCCAAATCATGGTGTCACCCGATGGCACCAAGGTGGAGAAGGTGATCTACAACGGTGTCCCCCGTTAGGGAACATCCCTGCCTAGATCGCCGTTGCCGCTGGTAGGCGTTGGAAGAGGTACCCCGTACCCCGGGCCGTGATCACGAGCTCGGGGTTGTCGGGGTCGTCTTCGATTTTGTTGCGAAGCCTGGAGATGTGCACGTCCACGACCCGGGTGTCGGAATGGCGCTCCGGGGTGTAGCCCCAGATCTTGGTGAGCATTTCTTGGCGGGTGAGGGGCTGGCCGGAGTGGGCCATCAACATCTCGAGGAGGTCGAATTCCATCCCCGTGAGCTTGACCCGTTCGCCGGCCTTAAACACCTGACGTTTGTGGGGCAGGATCATGAGCTGGCCAATTTTGATCTCCCGCGGGCCGCTGCCATCGGCCGCAGGGCCCGCACCACCGGCCGTACGACGCAAGACGCAGCGAATGCGGGCTTCCAATTCCTTCGGGCTGAAGGGTTTGGTGATGTAGTCGTCGGCGCCCAGCTCCAGGCCCAGGATGCGGTCTTTGACTTCTGAGCAGGCCGAGAGCATCAGGATCGGCACCTCGGATTGTTGACGCAGGGCCTGAATCACCCCGTAGCCGTCCATCTTGGGCATCATCACGTCCAGCACGACCACATCGGGTTGCACGGTTTGGAAGAGGGCCAGCGCCTCTTCGCCATCGCTGGCGGTCGCCACGTCGTAACCAAACATGGTCAGCCGGGTTTCCAGCACCCGCCGGATATTGGCGTCGTCGTCCACCAGCAAGATCGTTTGCTTCAGGGCGTCGCCGTTTTGAGCGTCGAGCCCTGGGGCTTCAGGGGTAGGGATGGTCATCGGGCGCGCCAGCTGATTTCTCTTCCTAGCAGCAATGGAGGGCCGTTTCGGTGATTTGCAGCTCCGTGGGGGTGGTGCTGTTGGATCCCGTAATCACTTGGGCCAGGGGTTCCGCCCAGGGCCCATCGGCAAGACCTCCCCAAAAGGGGACTGGCTTTGGGGGCTTGCTGCGTCGCAGTGTTGATCACGCCCCTGATCCCCCGTGGTCATGCCGGAGCAGACCGAGGCTTCCCAAGAGCAGGCCTATCTCGCCTATGCCAACCGGCCCCGTCGGCCAGGCGCGAGCTCCATGTTTCGCGGCGTCAGTTACCGGAAGCGAACGGGGAAGTGGATCGCCCAGTTGTATTGGCGGGGGCGCCGCTATTTCCTTGGGGCTTACCAGGACGAGCGGGAGGCCGCAGAGGTTTACAACAAGCATGCCCTGCAGATCATCGGCCCGTTTGCTGTTGTCAATGATTTGGAAGTGGCGGCTGGGCTGGATGGGCAAAGACCCGAGGCAGGAGGTCTGAGCGCGGTCCAAGGTCCCTAGCAACGGCCTAGGGCCAGGGGCTGAAGCTCACCGGTTCGTACTTGGCAATTCCCAGGCGCCAGCCCCGGATTACCAAGGCCTTCAAGCTGGCTTCAAAGGCAGCTGTATCGCCACTGGCGAGCCAGCTGGCCTTGAGGAGCGGCAATTGCTCGCTCATCACGTCGAGGGGAATCTCAATGAGCAGCAGGCTGTTGTCAGCGGCAGCCCGCTGAAGGGGCCCCCCATCGCTGCGTTGCCAAAGCTGGAGCAACAGCTCCAAGGCCAGGGTGCGGCCATCGACGCCTGGGTCGTTGGCTGGGTCGTTTTCTGCGGGGGCTGAGGCGGCTGCAGCCGCTTGGGTTTTGCCCGTTAGGGGCAGGGCGCGTTTGCCGTCAAACTCCACCAACGCCAAGGCGACCAAATAGGGGGCGTTTGCCATGGGGCATCCCGTTGCAATCTCCCCACCTTGCCTGCAGCCTCGGCTTTGCTGCCGCTGGGGGTTAAATTTTCGGCCGACTCACCTGTGCTCCTCTTGGGAGTCTTGTTATGACCACGATCGCGTCCCAGCTGGAGAGCTACCGCTCGGCATTGGCCGAAGCCACCGCCAATGGAGATCAGGCCGTGGCCCGCAAGCTGGAGCAGCAAATCAAGGACCTTGAGGATTTCCAAGGACGCCATCCCGAGGCCCAGGAAGCTCCGAGCCCCTTTGAGGTGTTCTGCGAGCTGAACCCAGCCGATGAAAAGTGCCGGGTTTACGACGACTAACCCCAAAGCATGCGTTGTTCCTCAGGTGGCGGCCCCCTAGGTTTGAACAACCTTTAGGCAGATAGCTTCTGCCGCCAAGGAGGGTCCGATGGACCTCACCCCTTTTCTCAGCAGCCTCGAAGGCACCGGCCTCGACCGGGTGTTGCTCTCGTTGGCAGTCTGCGGCCGCGTGGCCATCGCCATGAAAGGGAGATTCCTGTTGCGCTCCGTTTGCGAGAGCTTTCAAGACACCACCCGGATTGGCTGTGCGGTGACCGACCAGGCCACCTGTTTGAGCTATCTGGCGAAGGAGCCCTACGAGCTGCTGATCGCCACCGATTACTTGGAGCAGGGCAATGGCTTTGAGCTGGTGCGTCTGGCCCGCGAAGTCCAGCCCAGTTTGAAGGTGGTGGTGTTGGCGCTAGGCGATGTCATCCCGGCCCAATACGCGGATGCCGATTGGCTGGAAGCGGTGGTTGCTGAGGCAGATTTCGTCGGCGATCAACGCCCCCTTCAAGCCGCCGTGATGGCCGTGATGGGCCATCACTTTTACCGAAGCCCATCCCTGCGCTCGGACAAGCGGGCTTACTTGAGCTGCCCCCGGCTCACCAAGCGCGAATACGAAGTGCTGGATTTACTGGCCATCGGCCTCACCGATCGCGACATCGCCGAGAAGCTTGTGGTGAGCGAGGAAACGGCCAAGACCTACACCAAGCGTTTGCTGAAAACCCTTGATGTGAACAACCGCCTCCAGGCGGTGCTCAAGGGCATGCGCTGCGGCATGGTCCAGATCTAGCGGGTCAAGATCTGAATTGTCCCCGTATGGGGGGCTCGTGATGGCAGGGGGCCGGCCCAGAGTTCTTTCAGGCCCTTAGGGGCCCTGCGTTGCCCTTCAACGCCCGCCGGGGATATTCATGACGACTGCTGGTTCGGCACCCAACATCACGATTGGGGAGCTCGAAGCGAATTATTCCCTGTACTGCAAGGCCATGCGCTTGCTGCTTCGGGAGGGCAAATCGATCAACAAGATTCGCCGTACCGTGTGCTGGCAGCGGTTGGAAACCTTGCACAACTGCTTGCCGGGCCAATACCGCGATCCCGATTACCTCTGCACCCTGCTGGCGCGGGAGATGAAGGCCCCTTAACCCCCTTCTTCTATCCCGTTGCTTTCAAAGGGTGTGAAGGTTGATCGCGCCAGCCTTGGAGCTGGGAATCATCGCCAAGAGAATGGTTCCGATGGATCGCGCGTTCCCCGTGAGCCCACCCCGGTCGGCCCCCCATCACCATCCCGTGCCAGCGGGACTGGTGCGTTTGTACGGCCTTCTTGCTGTTTTGTTTGTGCTGCTGCCCGAATGGATGGCAGACCTGCGCCAGCTGTCGCGCCATGGGCGCAGCCAAGACCAAGCTGTGGATCGCGATCGCCTCTCGGTCACCGTGTCGCGCTCGGCCCAGCAGTCCAGTCCCCGCGCCCAATGGCCGGTCACTGTTGGGCGGGCAGCACTCTTGGTGGGGGTCGGCGCGGGCTTGGTTTGGGGTGCCAACCAGCTGAAAAGCCTGCCCCGGCTGCCCAGTCACCAGGCTGGCTCCTCCGGCGAGGCTGGGCGCTCCCCAGGTGCCGGTGGGCCGGTGGGCCAGCTGCGGCTGCAAGCCTTAGGCCCCAGCTGGGTGGAGGTACGCGGCCTGAACGGGGACATTCTCTATGGCGCCATTCTTCAAGGCCAGGTGTTGCTGCCTTTGGGCCGGGGGGTGAAGGTGTTGGCGGGTCGCCCTGATTTGGTCCGGGTTTCGGTGGCAGGCGAACGGCCCAAAGTGCTCGGCAGAATTGATCAAATTGCTTGGGTGGAGGTTCCGGTTCGCGAAGGCTTGGCCCCGCCTTGATGCAGGATGGCCCTTCGCAGTCTGTTGCTATGGCCCGATACCTCTTAGTGCTGAAGCCCCGATCAGTGGTGCAGCCGAGGGCCTTGATTGAGGCGCTAAAGCCGATGTTGCAGGCGTTGCAAGCGGAGGTGGATCACGAGACCATTGCCCACCTGAGTGCGGTGGTGCGCGTGAGTGGCGAGCAGCAGCGCATGCAGTTGTTTGCCGATGTGCAGAACAAGGCCGATGGGGTGGTGTTGGAGCTGGCGATCATGAGCCGGGAGTCGATGGGCCGCGGCGCCCCCCAAACCCTGGCGGTTTTTCAGGAGCTGGTGAAGCAAGCGGGCTTGATCGCCGGGGTCGATGTGGTGTTCCGCTCCGACCGCGACGGCCCGATCGCCTGAATCCGCACCCCCCTATCTAGTGTTTGGACTTCAGGATAAACACTAAATCTGGGGGCTTGTACCTAGGCTGGCGCCATTCGATTGGTGAGTACTGGCCCCATGAAGACCCTGGTCAAGTCTTTGAAGAGCACGTTGATGCTCGGGCTAGAGGATCAGGAGGCTTTCAGACTTCCAGCGCCCCACGTTTATGTGAAGGCGATCGCCTGCGAGGCCGACCTGATCACCTCCCTGAGTGGGGTCGCTGAGCTCACCCGGACCCTGGGGTTCACCGAATCCCCAGAAACTCTTTACGGCGACGGTGGCCGCTGCGCCACTTATCACGTCGACCATGGCGAGGTTTCGGTATCGATTGCGGTGGAATGCAATCCCATGGCCAAAACCGTGGCCCTGGCGGTTTCAGGTTTGGATGCAGACACCACCTACGACCAGTTCAACGCAACGGTTCAGGCCCTGTTTGGTGATTGCTGAGCCCTTGGCCCCATAGTGGTACCTAGACGGGTTCTGGGCATGGCCCAGGCCACATGAGGAAAGTGCGGTGCGGGCTCGCTTTGCGATCCCAACTCCGCCGCTGTCCCGCAACTGTGATGGGGTTCGCCCCTTAGTCAGAACACTCTCCGTCTCCTTTCCATCCCATCGCCTCGGCGCGGACCGAGAAGACTGCATGAAACCGATTTTTGCTGCTTTTGCAGCGGCTTTAGCGGCCTTGGCCGTCGTTGTCTCGAGCACCCCGGCCCAAGCCCATGGCGGGGCGGCCGCTGGTGTGGGGGCTGTTGGTGTGATGGGAGGGGTGGTCCATCCGCTCTTGGGCTTGGATCACCTCACCCTGCTACTGGCTGTCGGGGCTGCCGCTGCCTCCATCTCTTGGCAGCTGTTGGTTTGGGCTTTTGCCGGTGCTTTGGCGGGAGCGGCGATTGGCGCCACCGGTGGCGTCATTCCTGGAGCTGAAGGTCTCGCGGCCCTGGCCATCTCCGCAGTTGGCTTGCTGTTGCTCTCGGCTGGCAAGGTTGCCAAAGGAGGCCCCGGCCGCCTGGCTGGCGTGGTGGTGGCAGCTGCCTTGGCCATCCACGCCATGCTCCACGGCCTGGAGGCTCCCCAAGACAGCAGCACCTGGATCTGGTGGAGCGGCGCCTTGGTGAGTTCCGCCTGCATCTGTGGGGGAGCTGCCCTGCTGTTCAAACAACTGCCCGCCCCCTGGATCAAGGGACTTGCCCTGGCCTTTGTGGTGATCGGTGGTGTTTTGGCCGTTGGATCCCTGGCGCCGTTGGCTGCTGGTGCAGGGGCCTGATGGGCCATCGGCAGGCGTTGCCAAATCTTTTTTTCATCTTTCGATCAACCTCCAGCTCTTCACGATGAAGTCTTTTTTAACGATGAAAACTCGTCTGACGATGAAATCGTCCGTCCAGCCACTCCTTGTTGCCAGTGGCTTGGGTGCGGCCGCATTGCTGTTGGCGGCCCCAGCTCTAGCCCATCACCCGATGGCTTTTCTCAAGATGCAACCAGGCCCGCTGGCTGGCATCGTGAGCGGCCTGATGCACCCGGTGTTGGGGCCGGATCATCTGCTTTTTCTGTTGGCCATTGGTTTGGTGGCCATCAAACGCCCCCTCTGGTGGGTTGGCGCTTTGCTGGCATCAGGCCTTTTCGGCTCGGCCCTGGGCTTGGTCGCTCCAGGCTTTTCGGCCGTTGAACCTTTGGTGGCCTTGTCGGTGGCCCTGGTTGGCCTGGTGTTGCTGCGCCGGCTGCCCGCAGGGATCCTGCTCCCTGCCTTTGTGCTGCATGGCTATGCCCTCTCGGCGAGTGTGATCGGTTGGGAGCCCACCCCCATCGCCTTCTATCTGGTGGGTTTGCTGATCAGTCAGGCCGCGTTGTTGCTGGTGTCACTGACGGCTATTCGTCGCTGGGCCCAGGCTGCTGCGCCCCAGGCCCTCAACCTCACCTATGGCCTGCTCATGGGCATCGGCCTGGCCTTTACCTGGAGTTCGGTGGTTCCCTGAAAGGCTTCCCTGAGCCTTTTCCCTGAGCCGTGACCTGTTCAGGTTTGGAACTTGGGAACCGGCGGCAACTTCAGGGTGCCCAGCCACGACAACCCCACCAGGGCGGCTGAGCACCACAGGCAGGCCTGCATTCCTCCCGCCAGGTAGACCCAGCCTGAGAGCAGGGTGCCCAGCAGTCGCCCTCCGGCATTGGCCATGTAGTAGAAGCCCACGTTGAGGCTCACCGATTCCACGTCGGTGTAGGCCAGCACCAGGTAGCTGTGGATGGAGGAATTCATGGCAAACACCACCCCAAAGGCCGCCAGTCCCACCACGATGGCCACCCCGGGGTGGGCCACGTTCCGCCAGAGGGCGATGGCCATTAAGGCGGGGATGGCCGTGAGCAGGGCACTCCAAAACTGCACGGCTGAGGGGCCCGGTGGGCTAGTGCGGCCCCAGGCCCGCCGCAGGCTGGGGGCCAACCCCTGCACGATGCCGTAGCCAATCACCCAAAGGCCCAGGAAGCCCCCCACCTCCCAGAACCGCCAGCCCAGGGCGGCCTCGAGGAACACCGGTAGGGCCACCACAAACCACACGTCGCGGGCGCCGAACAGAAAAAAGCGGGCCAGCGAGAGCACGTTGATCCCGGCGCTCTTCGAGAACAGGGCGGAGAAGCCGGGCTTTTGCTTCATCTTGCCGATCTCGGCTGGCAGCACCAGGGTGCCGAGCAAGGCCACAAACAGCCCCGCCGCCATAGCGGCCACGGAGCCCGCAAAACCCAGGGTCGCCAGCAGCACGCCACCGAGGAAGAAGCCCACCCCCTTGAGGGCATTTTTGGAGCCGGTGAGGATGGCCACCCACTGGAACAGCTGGTGCTGGCCCTTGCTTTGGTCGTCTGGGCGGTCGGGCACCACCGTTTTGATGGCGCTTTTGGCACTCATCTTGTTGAGGTCCTTGGCGATGCCACTGAGGGCCTGGGCGGCCATCACGTAGAGCACTGAGGTGAGCTTGGGCCAGCTTTCGGAAACCGGCACCAGCATCAACAGGGCCACGATCTGCAGCACCAGCCCCGCCCAGAGGGTGAGCCGCAGGCCAAAGCTGGCGCCCAGCCAGCCGCCGGCCAGGTTGGTGACGATGCCGAAAAACTCGTAGAACACAAACAGCAGGGCGATCTCCAAGCTGGAGTAGCCGAGCTGGTGGAAGTGGAACACCACCAACATGCGCAGGGCGCCGTCGGTGAGGGTGAAGGCCCAATAGGAGGCCGTCACCACCATGTACTGCTGCAGCGCAGAGAGTTGGCGCGTCATGGCGCCTGGTGCACGATGTGGCTCACCAGGTCGGCCATGCGGGAGCTGTAGCCCCATTCGTTGTCGTACCAGGCGTACACCTTGAGCTGGGTGCCGTTCACCACCATGGTTGAAAGGGCGTCGATCACCGCACTGCGCGGGTCGTTGACGAAGTCAACCGACACCAGGGGCCGGGTTTCGTAGCCCAGGATTCCCTGCAGGGCTCCGGTGGCCGCGGCTTCAAACGCCCCGTTCACCTCCTCTACCGAAACGGCTCTCTCCAGCTCAAACACCGCATCGGTGAGGGAGGCATTCAGCAGGGGCACCCGCACCGCATGGCCGTTGAGCTTGCCCTGGAGTTCGGGGAAGATCAGGCCAATCGCCTTGGCCGATCCCGTGGTGGTGGGGATCAGGCTCTGGCTGCAGGAACGGGCCCGCCGGAGGTCGCTTTTGAAGCCATCCACCACCAGCTGGGTGCCGGTGACGTCGTGGAGGGTGGTGATCGAGCCGTGCTTGATGCCAAAGCTTTCCTGGACCACCTTGACCACCGGTGCCAGGCAATTGGTGGTGCAGCTCGCCGCCGTGACCAGGCGGTGCCTGGAGGGGTCGTAGAGCTGGTGGTTGATCCCGTACACCACATTGAGGGCCTCTTCGCCGGCGATCACGCCCTTCACCGGGCAGGCCACCACCACCCGCTTCAGCCCCACCTCGGAGAAGTAGGACTCGAGGGTTTGGGGTGTTTTGAACTTGCCGCTGCACTCGAGCACCATCTGCACGCCTGCTTGCTGCCAGGGCACGGCGGTGGGATTGCTGTGCTGGGAGTAGCCAATCGGGTGGCCCTCCACGCTGAAGCTGTCGGTGGTGGCTGGGGTGGAGCCCACGGCCAGCGGCCAGCGGCCGTGGACCGAATCAAAGCTGAGCAGGTGGGCGGCGGTGGGGGCGTCGCCGCCGGGGTCGTTGATGTGGACCAGCTCAATGCCGGGGCGGCCCCACAGGGCCCGGAAGACCAGGCGGCCGATGCGGCCAAAGCCATTGATGCCGATTTTCATGGGCCCCGGTTACGGTGATGGTCGGACCATAGATCAACTTCAGTTGATCAATCAACCACGTTTGATCAATGGGTGTTGGGCGCTACGAGGAATCGGTGGGGGGCCTTGGGGCCGATCAGGCGCGCCAGCTGCTGAAGGCCCTTGCCGATCCGGTGCGCCTGCAGGTGGTGCAAGCCCTGGCGGGCGGTGAGCGCTGCGTGTGCGATCTCACCGGCGACTTGGAGCTGGCCCAATCGAAGCTCTCCTTTCACCTCAAGGTGATGCGGGAGGCCGGATTGATTGATGCCCGGGTTGAGGGGCGCTGGATCTACTACCGGCTGCGCCGGGACGCCCTCGATGGGCTGCAGGGCTGGCTGGGTGCATTGGCTGCGGGCTGCAGCGAGCCTGCGGCCCCCTGTGGCTGAAGCGGGTTGGGCGCGCCATGGTTCGCCCATGAAGCGAGATCAGGTGCTGGATCGGTTGTTGCCGCTCTGGATCCTGCTGGCCATGGCGGCCGGGCTGGCGCTGGGCCGGGTGGTGCCCAATCTCCAGGCGGTGCTGGGGGCGGTGACCGTGGGCCAGACCTCGGTGCCCATTGCCCTGGGTCTGTTGATGATGCTGTATCCCGTCTTGGCGAAGGTGCGCTACGGGGAGCTGGGTGTTGTGCTTCGGGATCGCAGGCTGCTCACCTTGGCGTTGGCCTTGGTATGGGGCCTGGGCCCAATGTTGATGTTTGGCCTGGCCTGGTGGTTTTTGCCCGACCAGGCGGCCTTGCGCACGGGGCTGATCATGATCGGCCTGGCACCCTGCATTGCCATGGTGCTGATCTGGATCGATCTGGCCCAGGGGGATCGGGAGGCAGCGGCCGTGTTGGTGGCGATCAATTCACTTCTGCAGGTGCTGCTCTATGCCCTGCTGGGTGGGTTCTACCTGCAGATCCTTCCCGGTTGGCTCGGCCTCGATAGCCAGCTGGTGACCTTCTCTTGGGGGGAGATTGCCAAGGCCGTTGTGATCTTCCTGGGGATTCCCCTGGCGGCTGGCTTTCTGACGCGCCGCATCGGGGTGCGCAGCAAGGGGATCCGTTGGTATGAGCAAACCTTTCTGCCCAAGCTCAGCCCCTGGGCCCTCTATGGGTTGCTCTTCACCGTGGTGGTGATGTTTGCCCTGCAGGGCAAAGCGATCACATCGGATCCCCTGCAGGTTGCCGTTGTGGCCATACCCCTGGTGCTCTACTTCCTGATCATGTGGGGCCTGGCCTTTTTGCTGGGCCGCTTCTTTGGCTTGGGCTATGCCCGCACCACAACCCTCGCCTTCACGGCCGCCGGCAACAACTTTGAACTGGCGATCGCCGTGAGCATCAGCGTCTGGGGGGCGAGCTCCCAACAGGCCCTCGCCGGGGTGATCGGCCCGCTGATTGAGGTGCCCATTTTGGTGGGCCTTGTCTATGTCTCCCTTGGCCTCGAGCGGTGGCTGTTCAGGAGCCCTCACTGAAGCCCAGCTCCAGATGGCCCAACTCCAGGACGTCCAATGCCAACGCGTTCCGGCTTAGTTGGATTGGCGCGATTGCTGGGATTGGTTCAACTGGTGGGATTGGGCCGCTTTGGCGGTGGTGCTGAGTTGCTCAAAAATGCCGGCAAGCACCGTGGTCACATGGGCCGGAAGCGCCACCTCGGGTACCGATTCAGCGGCCACCATCACCATGGCGCAGGCATCAACCAGGGCAGAAGCTTCCTGGGAGCTCAGGCTGATGAGGTGCTCGTCTTCGAGGTGGGTAACGCGCAAGGGTTCTATGCGTTTTTTGCAATGTATCGAGTAATACCTAAAAGTGCCAGGACCTCTGTATTTCTAAAGAAGGCCGCGGCTGCGGCCTTGGCATCGGCGGGCCTTCTCAGGCCTTGCGCGCATGCAGAAGCTCGGCTTGGCGCCGGTTCACCAGGCCTGGCAGCGGTCCATGGGGACCATGCACCCAGCGCGGCAGCTCCTGGGCCAATACGGTTGCGGCCCCTTCCCCGGCCTTGAGGCGGCGCACCAGGGTGCTGGCGCTGAAGGCCCCTGCCCCCACGTTGAAGCAGAAGCTCACCAGGGCATCCCGTTGCTGGGGGCCCAGCTGGCAGTGGGGTTTGAGGCAGCGGTCGACAGCGCTCTCAAAGCGGGCCACATCGCTTCGGAACCAGGCTTCGGCCTGCGGCTGGCTAATCACCAGACCTGGTTTGACCTCGGGTCCGGTGTGGCCATAGCCAATGGTCCAGGGGGCACCGCCACTGGCGGGGTCCGGATAGGCCTGTAAACGGCAACCTTCCCAGGATTGGATCAGGCGGTAGCCGGCTGGGGTGAGGGCCATGGGGCTTGAATTTCAAAGGCGCCTTAGGGTTCCGAACCCGGCAAAAGGCTTGGGGCGCTTGGATTCTTGAGGGCGCCGGAACCCTAGGGAGCTCATTGCTTCCGCTTCGATGGACTGTCGCCGTTTGGTGGTTTGGATTGCCACAGGGATCCTGGGATTCCAGGGGCTCACCCTGGGCTTGGGCCTGCTCCATTGCCTGGTGTTATCGGGCCTTCATGTGAACCGCCACCTGCAGGTGCAGCCGGCCTTGGGCTTTTGCGATCCCTCCCAGCAGCGCATCGACGATGCGGTGTCCCAGGGGATTGGCCTCTTGGCCGGCCTGGCCCTGGGCGGTTCGGTACTGGCTGGCAAAGCCGCCGTTTTTGCGGCATCACCCCAGCAGAAGTCGGTCTGAGTGGCCATGGCTCCCCTTGCCCTCCATCCTGGTTTGGCCGATTGGTTGCGGGCCAGCTGCCACTACCAGCCGCTCGCCGGGAGCACGGTGCTCCAATTGGCGCGCCGGATTCAACGCTGGCAGCAGTGGCCCGGTGGCCCCGGGATGGCTCCCATGGCCGTGGCCAAGAGCGGTGGCCGTGCCCGCGATCACTTGGTGCGCCACAACCTGCGCTTGATCGTGCACACCTGGGGGCGCATGGCGGCCGGCGCCCCCAGTGCCGATGCGTTTCAGGAGGCCGCCATCCAGCTCCAGCGGGCGGCAGAGCGGTTTGACCCCTGCCGCGGCATCACCTTTGCCACCTATGCCACACCCTGGCTGCGGGCTGCCTTTCTCGCCCACCACAGCGCAACGGTGCGCGGCCTCAAGCTCCAGCTGGAGTTGGCCCAGTTGGAGGATGCCCAGTTGGAGGATGACCAATTGAAGGATGCCCAGTTGGAGGTTGCCCACCAGCCCTTACCTGAGGCCTGGCTGGGGGCTGTGGCGGTGCGGGAGTTGCTGGCTCTGCTGACGCCCCAAGAGCGCCACCTGATTCGCTACCGCTACCTGCGCACCAAGCCCCTGAACACCCGTCAAATCGCCCGGCGGTTGGCGCTGGGTCAGGGATGCCTGGCCGACCTCGAGCACCGGGCCCTAGCCAAAATGCAGCAGCATCTGGTGGTGGCTCGAACCGCCAAGGCGGCAGGGGCCGTTATTTTTTGACGCCCCACTTGTGGGTTTCTGGATTAGCGGCATCTTGGCTCTGTTTGCTGCCTGGGTGTGACGTTTCCCGCGCCATTCTTCGGTGTCTCTGCTGATATCCGCCGCCGGCTGCCTGCCCAGATGGCCGCCCTAGAACCAGCCCTGGAGGGTTTCACGGTGCTGGCCTGCACGGGCTCCCATGCCCTGCTGTCCCTGGCGGTGGTGGCCTATCCAAGAATTGATCTTTGGGCCGATTCGATCGAGGCCCTCCTGGCCTTGCCCATTCCCGAGCAAGGGCCCCTGTTGCTGGCTTGCACCGATGACCTCCCCGATGGCTCGGTGTTGGAATTAATCATGCAGCTGCGCCCGAGGCTTGCTGGCCGCCCGCTGCTGGTGGTGGCCGTGCTCGATGCCAGCACGGATCCCCTCCGGCTCAAGGCGTTGGCCGAGGAGGGGGTTCAGGGGCTGTGTTGCAGCCATGCCGTCGGCAATGGCCAGCTGCTGAGCGCCCTCTCGGCCGTGTTGCATGGCGGTTCGTTTGTGGATGCCGGCTTTGCGGCCCAGTTGCGCCAACCCAGCCATTCGGGCAGCCGTTTTGGCAGCCCGAGTTGCTTGAGCCGCCGGGAGCGGGCGGTGCTGGAGCGGATCGGCAAGGGCTACAACACGAAGGAAATCGCAGCCCATATGGATCTACGCCACGACACCGTGCGCCGTTATTTAAGCGAGGCCTACCAAAAGATCGGCGTGCGTGATCGCCCCCAGGCCGTGCTGTGGTGCTATTTCCATGGCTTGGTTACGCAGCGCGAGTTGCAGCAACTGTTTCGCTGAGGCATGCCCGCAGGGTTTCACCCAGGGAAGTGGGTGCCCACAGGGCTGCCAGCGGAATCAATTGGAGCTGGTGCCGGGTTTTGGGCAGCCATTGCTCCAGCGGGCCGTGGTGGCCCAGGGGGATGGGCTTGGCCAGCACCTGCCGCTCTCCGAGAAAGGGCAGAAAGGATTCGATCCCATCGGCGTCGGACCAGGGCTCCATGCCGGTGACGGGGGCGATCGCCGCAATGGTGGTGCCCCCGGGCGTCAGGGCGGTGAGGTGGGTGACGCTGTGGGCTTGGTCCCCTGGTAGGGCCAGGGGCATCCAAAAGCCTCGCTCGCAGGCGTTGCGTAGGGCTTGGCGGTGGTGACGGGTGATCAGTAATTGGGCGGCCATGGCTGGGATGGATGCAATGGGTAACGGCATCTGTCATCGCATCGGCCGCGGCAGTTCGCTGCCCACAGCGATAGGCAAAAGAGCTCCACAGCGATTGAGCTCCCAAGCCCACAGTTGTGGGATCGGGGCCTGCAGTGTTGTGGGGCAATCCCTGTATTGATCAGGCTTTTTTGGGAATGGTTGCGGGGCAAAGACCCGGGTTTCTTTGGAATGCTTTCCGATTGTTTGGCCCCAAATTCCTGTGTTTCCTTTCCTGTCTTTTCCCATGGCTCCAGCAGCTCGCCGTGTGATGACCAACGCCGAACGCAAATTCGCAGTGACCCATCTCAACCTGGCCCGCCACCAGGCCCATGTCTTCGCCCGACGCACCGCCGTGCCCTTCGACGACCTGATCGGCCCCGCCTATGAGGGCCTGTGTAAGGCCGCCATGGGCTTTGATCCCAAGCGGGGCTGGAAGGCTTCGAGCTATGTGGTACCCAAGGTGAAGGGGGAACTGCTCCATTACCTGCGCGATAGCCGTTATCTCCCCCGCATCAGCCATCGCCTCCGGGAGCTGTGGCAGCGGGCCCAGCGCTACGACCAGCTCGGCCTGCTGGATCAGGAGATTGCCGATCGCTGCGGGGTGGGCCTGGCGGAGTGGCTTGAGTGCCGCCGGGCCTGCGGCCAGCCACCGCTGCCCTTGGTCGACTACTTGGTGTAGTTCTCCAGGGTGTCGAGCCCCTTGCGCAGCAGCTCTTGGCTCTGATCGAGCACCCGCTGTTTGTCGCTGCGGAAGCTGCAGGTGGTGGTGCGGTATTGCACGGTGCGGCTCAAGGGCACGTACCAAACCGCCCCCACCTTGCAGAAGTTGCGGCCGTTTTGCTGGGGCACGCCAATCAGGGCCTCGCCGCCCAGGCAGCGGTAGCCGCCCTGGCCCTCCTTGACGCAGGGGCCCAGGTTTTTGAAGAACACATCCTTGCCTTGCAGCCGGTAGGTCTCGTTGGCGAAGCCGGTAAAGGAGACGGGGTTGTAGCTGAAGGGAGCCGCCAGGGCCGGCCGGCCGGCCGCTGTGCTGGCCAGGGTTGCAAGGGCAAGCAGGGCAGGGCGCAGGCGCGGGGCCATCGGATCCACAACATCAGGCTGCCCCATTCTGAAGCCTGGTTCCTGCAGCTGGGAAGCTAGGTGCACTCCATGCCTTGCCCTTGGCGGCTGAAGCCTGATGGCGCTTAGTTTCCGCGAACTCCAGCAGCAGCTGCGCCCGGAATGGGGCCGGGAGTACGACGGCAGCGGGGCGGATTTTGATCTGCTCATGGTGCCCTCGCTCACGATGGACGCCGCCCAGATGGGCCTGATTGCCGGGGCCCACCACTACGAGGAGCGCCAGCTCTTCTCCCTGATTCGCCTGCGGGATCCCGGGGTTCGGGCCGTTTATGTGACCAGCAAGCTGCTGCCCGATTTGGTGGTGGATTCGGTGTTGGAGCTCCTGCCGGGGGTGCCCACCTCCCATGCCCGCCGGCGCCTGCATCTCTTTGATGCCGACGATGCCTCCAACCGCCCGCTCACGGAAAAACTGCTCGAGCGGCCAGCCCTGTTGGCGCGGATCAAGGACAGGCTGCGGCCTGGGCGCAGCTTTATGGCCTGCTACGTGGTGACGGAGCTGGAAAAGCAGCTCTCGGAGGTGTTGCAGGTGCCCCTGTTGGGCACCGATCCAGCCCTGGGCTATTGGGGCAGCAAGGCCGGAAGCCGCGAGCTCTTTGCCCGCTGCGGGGTGCCCCATCCCCCGGGTAGCGCCCTGGTGTTCAACCTCGATGACCTGGCCGAAGCCACCGCCGAGCTCTGGGAGGCCCATCCGGGTTTACGGCGCTGTGTGGTGAAGCTCAATGAGGGCTTCAGCGGCGAGGGCAATGCCCCGTTTGAATTGGAACCGCTCCAGCTGGAGGGGCTCTCGGCGGGGGAACGGCGACGGGTGATTCGCTCGGCCCTGGAGCAGCTGCCGATGCCTCCGGCCTCCTGGCGGGAGCTGGTGGTGCAGCAGGGTGCCCTGGTGGAAGCCTGGCTTGAGGGCGGCGAGGCCCTGAGTTCCCCCAGCGTGCAGGGCACGATCCATCCGGGCGGCGGGGTGGATGTGCTGTCCACCCATGAACAGATCCTGGGCGGTGCCAGCGGCCAGACCTACCTGGGCTGTTGTTTTCCGGCAGACGACGCCTACCGGGTGGCGTTGATGCGCCATGGCCAGGCCGTGGGCGAAGCCCTGGCCCAGGAGGGCTGTCTTGAGCGCTACGCGGTGGATTTCATCGCCCGGCGGATCAACGGGGTTTGGGATGTGCAGGCCATCGAGGTGAACCTGCGCCAGGGCGGCACCACCCATCCCTACATGGCCCTGCGGGCGATCACCACCGGCCAGCTCGATCCCGCCACGGGGTTGTTTTTGGCGCCCACGGGCCAGCCGCTCCACTACCGCGCCACCGACAACCTGGTCGACCCCCAGCTGCGGGGTCTGCTCCCTGCCGACCTGATCGACATCGTGGCCGAGGCCAGCCTTCACTACGATCCAGCCCGCCTGCGCGGCAGTGTGTTTCACCTGCTGGGCTGCCTTTCGGAATTCGGCAAGCTCGGCATGACCTGCGTGGCAACCAGCCCCGCCGAAGCCGACCAGGTGTACGGGGCCACCAAGGCGGCTCTGTTGACTGCGGCCAGGGGGATTAGCTCCCGGTGAGCCCGATCAATGCAGCCCTTCGAGATCGAGGCCTTTGGTTTCGATCCGGTAGAACCAGGTGATGGCGGCCCCCACCAGGGAGGTGATTGCCAGCAAGGGCAGCAACGTCTGGGTGCCCCAACGGGTGAGTAAGACCGGAAACAGAAAGGCCGTGAGCACGGCGCCCACCTTGCCCGCGGCGGCGGCGACGCCGGCGCCCAGGCCCCGCAGCCGGGTGGGGAACACCTCCCCTGCCAGCAGGTAGGTCTGGGAATTGGGGCCCAGGTTGGTCATGAATTGGAACAGCACAAAACCCGCCACGATCAAGGGCAGATTTTTGGCTGTCTCAGCGGAGCCGGCGCCCGCTGCTGCCAGCACCAGGCCGAGGGCACAGCCGATAAAGCCGAGGATCTGCAGGGGGATCCGCCCCCAGCGATCCGCCAAAACGATCGCCACACCGATCCCAACCAGGAAGGCCACATCGATCAGGGCCGTGCCCCGGGCAGCGAGTAGGTCGTCACGGATGACGCCCACCACGTTGTGGTCGCCCGACTGCACGCCAAAGGCGGCGGCGATGATCACCGGCGTAAAGATGCCGATGCCGTAGGTGGAGAGGTCCTGGAGGAACCAGGGCAGGGACGCCAGGGTGGTGGCCTTCAGCAGCCGGCCTTGGAAGAGTTCTCGCCAGTCGGCGGGCTTGGAATGGTCGCGGATTGAACCATCAGCAGTGGGCTCCACCGCAAGGGCAACGTCTTGGCGATTGAGCAAACGCTCGAGGTGGTTTTCTGCTTCTTCCACTTCGCCGCGGCTGATCAACCAGTGGCTGCTTTCCGGCAGAAACAGGCGGCCCCACACCACCAGCGCCACGGGTACCACTGGCATTAAATAGAAGATCCGCCAGGTTTCCAGGTCGGGGCGGCTAGCCAGCAGCACCGCCGCCAGGGCTGTTCCCACCACGGCCCCAACGGCCTGGAAGCTGAATGCTCCCAGCACCAGGCGGCCCCGGATACTGGCAGGAATGCTCTCGGAAATCACCAGGTGGGCCGTGGGGTAGTCGGCGCCTAGGGCCAGGCCGATCACAAACAGGCAGCCCACCAGCCAGGCGGTATTAGGGCTAAAGGCTGCGGCCACCAAACCAATCAGCAGCAACACCATTTCGGCGATGAACACCGGCTTACGACCGAAGCGATCGGCCAGGCCGCCCAAGGTGAGGGCGCCGATCATGATCCCGAAGAGGGTGGCAGCGGTCACAAAGCCGCGATCGGTGGCGCCCATGTCGAACTGCTCGCTCACCAGGGGCAGGGCGATGCCGCCCATGAACACGATCAGCCCCTCAAAAAATTTGCCCGCCGTCGCCAGGGACCACACCAGCCACTGCATGCTGGAGAGGAGCGGACC
>Ga0310330_100184_pt1 | contig 18232 bp, 20 predicted proteins | sample LakMicDCLTotalB5_FD_195544 | JGI IMG/M metagenome (GOLD analysis project Ga0310330, IMG submission 195544) | Enriched freshwater cyanobacterial communities from Lake Michigan, Michigan, United States - MI23.DCL.Total.B5 (v2) (version 2) | ecosystem: Environmental > Aquatic > Freshwater > Lake... | reverse complement strand
GATCACCGCCGCGCGCCGGCGGTTGGAATCGATGCCCTGCGGCGGCGGGTCACCCCTGGCTCACGGCCTCTCCCAGGCCGCCCGGGTGGGGGCCAACGCGCTGGCCACCGGCGATCTGGGTCAGGTGGTGGTGGTGGCCATCACCGATGGCCGCGGCAACGTGCCCCTCAGCCGCTCCCTCGGCCAGCCCCAGCTGGAGGGTGAGGAGCCTGTGGACCTCAAGGAGGAGGTGAAGCAGGTGGCCAGCAAATATCGGGCCCTGGGCCTGAAGCTGCTGGTGATCGACACCGAGCGCAAGTTCATCGGCAGTGGCATGGGCAAGGATCTCGCCGAGGCCGCTGGCGGCAAATACGTGCAGCTGCCCAAGGCCAGCGATCAGGCCATCGCCACCATTGCCATGGAGGCGATCAACGGGGTTTAGTGGCGCCTGCGGCACGGGCCGCTTTGTCCCGTTCTACTCCGGTTTGGGCGGGGTAGAGCTCGTCGAAGAATTTGCCCAGGCCCACCGCCACGCTGCGAATCCCGTCCATGAAGCGGGGGTCGTCGGTGAGTTTGGTCACATCTCCGCCCACCGCGTTCCATTTGGCCGTGAGCTGTTCTGCGTTGCTCACGGTCGTCTGCAGCTCTTGAAGCGTTTTGGGATTGTCGAGAGCGGCCAAGACCCGCTTCAGGTGGGCGCTGCTGCTGTTGAGGTTGGTGATGGTGGGGTGAGCCGCTTGCACTGTGGTTTCCAGCTCCTTGGCCAGCGCCTGACCATCTTTCATGAAGGCGGAGGTGTCCCGGGCCGTGCGATCAAAGCTGCTGGCGGCCGTCGACACCTTGCTCAGCAGCTGCATCTGGTCCGTTTCCACCAGCATCTTGTGCATCAGCACTGTCACGCTGCTGAGGCTCGGTCCCTGGACTCCTGGGATGGTGGCCCCATTGCAGAGGGCCAGGGAGGGATTGCAGGCTTTGGAGCGGGGATTCGGAGAACCTGCTGGCAGGGCTTTGCCGGTGCTGATCAGGGCCACTTCGGCCTCGCCGCCCAACAGGGAGGCTTCACCGATCTCGGCCATGGCGGGCCGGGCCAGATTGAGGTCGGGATGGTTGATTTCCAGCTCGGCAATCACCGCCTTGGGGGTGACCCGCACCCTTCGCACGCTGCCGACCAGCACGCCCCGATAAACGACGGGAGAGCGCTCGGCCAGCCCTTCGGCTTCCTTGAAGCTGGCGTTCACCGTCCAGTTTTGACGGCTCAGGGAGATGCCGCGTAGCCAGAAGGACAGCCCAACCGTGCTGGCAATGGCTGCCAGCAGGGAGAAGCCGACAATCGCTTCACGGATACTGCGGCGCATCGACTCAGAGCTCCGCAGGCTGCATCGGTCCGCGCAGACTACCGCTCCTGAACTGCACCACGTAGGGATCGTCGCAGCTGCGGTAGTCATCCACGGTGCCGCTCCAGCGGAATTGGCCGTCGTAGAGCAGCACCACGCGCTCTGCTGCGCGTTCGATGGTGCTGTGCACATGGCTCACCACTACGGAGGTCGCTCCCGCCACATCGGTGGTGCGCACGATCAGGTCTTCGATTCGGGTGCAGGCCACCGGGTCGAGCCCGGCGGTGGGTTCGTCAAACAGCAGCAGGGGCATCTGGTCCGTTGATTTGCCAGGGTCGTCGATCAGGGCCCGGGCAAAGCTGACCCGCTTCTGCATGCCGCCGCTCAGTTCGCCGGGCAGCTGCTCTTCGATGCCCTGCAGTCCCACGGCATTGAGGGCGGCTCCCACCCGGTTGCGAATCTCCCGTTCGCTGAGGCGGCCGTAGCGGTAGAGAAGGAAGCCGACGTTTTCGCGCACGGTGAGCGAGCCGAGTAGAGCTGGGTTCTGAAACACCAGTCGCACATCGGGAGGGGTGCGTTGATCCAACCGCAGATAGGTCTGGGTTAGCCCGTAGAGGCTCAGGGATCCGGAGCTGGGCAGCTGCAGTCCGGCCAGCAGACGCAGGATGGTCGACTTGCCGGCTCCCGAGGGTCCGACCACCACCAGTCGCTCCCCAGGGGCAATGCGCAGGTTGACGGCGTCGAGCACCCGGTGGCTGCCCCAGCGCACGCTGAGGTTGGCCATCTCCGCCAGGGGCGTGGGTTGGGGTGGCGTCGGAGTGGCCAGAACGGGGCGCTGCGGACCGGCCCCACTCTGGCCCTTTGCGCCCGGGATGGGCCTCCGTAAAGTTCAGCCACTTGAGGCAGCGTCCTCCCCCGCCCTTTGCGCCCCCCCGCTCCGGCTTCCCGATTGCGGCGATCCCGCCGACCGCTGCCGAAACCGGGCTGGCTGGGCCGCGGCGATCTGCGCCAGAAAGATCTGATGAGCCGCTCCCGTCGGGCGGCCCGCTGGCTGCAACCCGGGCTGGTGGTGAAGCGCTGGGTGCTCACCTCAGGCCTGGGCTTGCTGGTGGCCCTGCTCGGTGCGGCGGTGTGGGCCGATCTGCAGCCGATTTACTGGATGATTTCCAGCATTCAGTGGCTGCTGGCCCAGGTCACCGGGGTGTTGCCCCGCAAAATCACCGGGCCCCTGGTGCTGCTGGTTGGCGCCGTGTTGATCTGGCTTGGCCAAAGCCGCAGTTTTGGCTCCATTCAGCAGGCCCTGGCTCCGGAAAAGGACACCTTGCTGGTGGACGCCCTCCTCGCCCAGCGGCGCCTCAACCGGGGGCCAAGCATCGTGGCGATCGGGGGTGGAACGGGGCTCTCCACCCTGCTCAGTGGCCTGAAGCGCTACAGCAGCAACCTCACCGCCATTGTCACCGTCGCCGACGACGGCGGCAGCAGTGGGGTGCTGCGCCGGGAACTCGGGGTGCAGCCACCGGGGGACATCCGCAATTGCCTGGCTGCCCTGGCCCGGGAGGAACCCCTGCTCACCCGCTTGTTCCAGTACCGCTTCAAGGCGGGCAGCGGGTTGGAGGGTCACAGTTTTGGCAATCTGTTTCTCTCGGCCCTGACGGCCATCACCGGCAACCTCGAATCGGCCATCACCGCCAGCAGCCGGGTGTTGGCGGTGCAGGGCCAGGTGGTGCCTGCGACCACTGCGGATGTGCGGCTGTGGGCGGAGCTGGAGAACGGCGATCGCATTGAGGGGGAATCGAAGATCGGCCGTGCGGCCAGCCCGATCGTGCGGCTGGGCTGCACCCCGGAGCGACCGCCGGCCTTGCCCAGGGCCCTGGAGGCCATTGCCCATGCCGACCTGATCGTGCTGGGGCCGGGCAGTCTCTACACCTCGCTGCTGCCCAACTTGCTGGTGCCGGAGTTGGTGGAGGCCATTCGCCGCAGCAAGGCCCCCCGTCTGTATATCTGCAACCTCATGACCCAGCCCGGTGAAACCGATGGACTGGATGTGGAAGGGCACCTGCGGGCCATTGAGGCCCAGCTGGCCAGTCTGGGTGTGGAGGAGCGACTGTTCACCGCCGTGCTGGCCCAGGAGGATTTCGGCGATTCCCTCCTGGTTGACCACTACCGCCATCAGGGGGCCGAACCGGTGGCCTGTGATGCGCGCCAGCTGCGCCGTCAGGGCTATGACGTGACTCTGGCTCCGCTACAGGGCGCCCGGCCGACAGCCACTCTTCGGCACGATCCGCGCAGCGTGGCCCTCGCCGTGATGCGCTATTTCCGCAAACACCAACGGGGGAACTAAGGGGCCTGCTAGTAGGCGTCCTGCATTTCGTAGAAGTCGGGCTGCACGTAGTCCTTGCGCAGCGGATAGCCCTTCCAGTCCTCCGGCATCAGCAGGCGTTTGGGGTGGGGGTGGCCCTCAAAACGGATGCCGTACATGTCGAAGGTTTCGCGCTCCTGCCAGTCCGCTCCCCGGAAGAGGCCATAGAGGGTGGGAATGGTGAGGTCGCCATCGCGCTCCAGGAACACCTTGAGGCGGACCTCTTCCGGCGCTGCTCCAGCAGGTGGAACTCCTGCGGTGCTGCGATCGGCCAGGGCCGCCAGTTTCACCAGGTGGTAGAAGCTCACCAGCCGGCCCCCGGGCCCTTCGTCGTAGCCGCCCTGGCATTGCAGGTAGTCGAAGCCCTGGGTTTTGAGGGCGGTCGCGATCACGGGCAGGAACACGGGTTCGACGGCGATCATCTCCACACCGAGATGGTCGGAGCCGAGTGCGACCTGGTCGAAGCCCTGGCTGGCCAGCCAGGCGCCCACGGCCCCCGCAGCGGGAGATGCTGGACCTTGGAGCGCCCCGTCCTCAGGAGTCGCTGTAGGGGTTGCCTGGCGCGATGGCTCAGGCGAGGGGATAGGGGTCTCTTCGGGCATGGCGGGTGGCGCTCAGGCGTTGGCTTTGGCGGGGATGGCGGCCGCCGGGGTTGGCATCGGCAGGGCGCTGGCCGCAGCCAGGGCCTGTTTTTGGGTTTCGGCGGTGAGGTATTGGCCGTTGACGATGGGCTCCACCGCTTTCATCTGGTGGGACACGGTGCAGTAGCGGTGCGTCTGCTGGAGGTTGCCGCGTTCGGCTAGGGCCTCGTTGCCCACTTTTTTGCGCAGCTTGATCACCGCATCAAAGATCGCCTCCGGCCGGGGCGGACATCCGGGCAGGTAGAGATCCACGGGGATCAGTTTGTCCACGCCACGCACCGCGGTGGTGGAATCGGCGGAGAACATGCCCCCAGTGATCGTGCAGGCCCCCATGGCGATCACGTACTTGGGCTCGGGCATCTGTTCGTAGAGCCGGACCAGGGCTGGGGCCATCTTCATGGTCACAGTGCCAGCCACGATCAGCAGGTCGGCCTGGCGAGGGCTGGAGCGGGGCACGAGCCCGAAACGATCGAAGTCAAAGCGGGACCCGATCAGGGCCGCAAACTCGATGAAGCAGCAGGCGGTGCCGTAGAGAAGCGGCCAGAGGCTGCTCAGTCGGGCCCAGTTGTGGATGTCATCGAGAGTGGTCAGGATCACGTTCTCGGACAGGTCCGAGGTCACGGACGGAGCCCCGACCGGATTGCAGCTGGCTGCCCTCAGATCCTTGAGGGCGTTGATGGAGAGGCTGTCAGCAGGGATCGTGTTGGTCATCGGTCAGCTCCACTCGAGGGCGCCCTTGCGCCAGGCGTAGGCCAGGGCCACCACGAGGATGGCAATGAAGATAAGGGCCTCGATGAAGGCCAACAGGCCCAGACGGTGGAACGCCACGGCCCATGGATAAAGGAAGACGGTCTCCACGTCAAAGATGACAAAGACCAGCGCAAACATGTAGTAGCGGATATTGAACTGAATCCAGGCACCACCAATCGGCTCCATGCCCGATTCATAGGTGAGCTCCCGTTCACCCACCCGGCTCTTTGGCGAGAGCAGCTTGTTGGCCACCAACGCCAGCACGGGCACAGCCGCCGAGATCAGCAGGAAGCCAAGAAAGGCGTCGTAGCCGGAGAGCACGAACATTCGAGCCTGCCAAACTTGGCTCGCAGTCTGGCATCCGCGCCCGGGGCCTGGGGCCCGTCGATACAGTGGGGCCACCACCTCAGGCCCTGGGATGAGCTCCACTGAAACGCCCGAGCCCCTTCCTGAGGTCACATCGGTCCCCGAGCCCACCCCGCTCCCTGATCCCATCCCCGCCGCCGAGCCTGCGGTAGATCCGGCCACCCATCGCTTCGAGTGCCGCAGCTGTGGTTTCGTCTACGACCCGGCCGAGGGGGTTCGGAAGCTAGCCATTGAGCCTGGCACGCCCTTCGTGGAGCTGGATCCCATCGGCTTCCGTTGCCCGGTCTGCCGTAGCCGGGTGGGCGCCTTCAAGGACATCGGCCCACGAAACAAGCCCAGTGGCTTCGAGGAGAATCTCAACTTCGGCCTCGGGGTCAACCGCCTCACCCCCGGCCAGAAGAATGTGCTGATCTTCGGGGGCTTCGCCTTGGCCTTCGCCTTCTTCCTCTCCCTTTATTCCCTGCGCTGATGACCGGCTCTTCCCTGTCCCGTCCCCTTCAGCTCCTGCTGCGTCCCCTGATCAGCCTGCTTGTGGTGGTCGGACTGGGCTTCGGCCTCTCCGGCTGTGTCACCACGGGTTTGCCGGTAGCCGCCACCAGTCCCTGGCAGCCCGTCGCCCTCGCCACCAAGGCCAATCCCCTTGATGTGGCCTTCACCAATGACCGTCATGGCTTTCTGGTGGGCAGCAACCGGCTGATCTTGGAAACCGAAGACGGAGGAGCCAGTTGGGCCGAGCGGGCCCTCGACCTACCGGAGGAGGAAAACTTCCGTCTGATCAGCATCGATTTCCGTGGGGACGAGGGCTGGATCGCCGGCCAGCCGGGCCTGTTGTTGCACACGACCGACGCCGGCCAGAACTGGAGCCGCCTATTTCTGGACACCAAGCTGCCCGGGGAGCCGTACTTGATCACGGCCCTCGGCGCCAACCAGGCCGAGCTGGCCACCAACGTGGGAGCCATCTACGAAACCCGTGACGGGGGCACCAATTGGCAGGCCGAGGTGGATGACGCCGCTGGTGCGGTGCGGGAGCTGCGACGCTTCGATGACGGCCGCTATGTGAGCGTCAGCAGCCTGGGCAACTTCTTCTCCACCTGGGACCCCGGTCAGGGCACCTGGCAGCCCCACCAGCGCATGAGCAGCCAGCGGCTGCAGTCGATGGGATTCCAGCCCGATGGAACCCTCTGGATGCTGGCCCGCGGAGCCCAGATCCGATTCAACCCCGACGCCGCCAACGTGGAGGAGTGGGGCAAGGCCGTGGTGCCGATCACCAATGGCTATGGCTATCTCGACATGGCCTGGGCCCCGGATGGCTCGATCTGGACGGGTGGCGGCAGCGGCACCCTGTTGGTGTCGAGCGATGGCGGCAAGAGCTGGCAGAAGGACCCGGTTGGGGCTGCCCAGCCTTCCAACTTCACGCGCATCAGCTTCAGCCCCGACGGCAAAGGCTTCGTGCTGGGCGAGCGGGGCTCCCTGCTCCGCTGGGTGGGTTGAGCGGGTGTGCCCTGGCTGTTGTCAGGGCGACCCTCGCAGCCGCCAACTTCTGTAACCAAGCCGCCATTCCGCTCCCATCCCCCGGCGGCGCACCCCTAGGATCTCCGAGCTGAACGCTTGTCGCTATGGCTGCCGGCTCAACTGGAGAACGCCCGTTCTTCGAGATCATCACGAGCATTCGTTACTGGGTGATCCATGCGGTCACCCTGCCTGCCATCTTCCTGGCGGGTTTCCTGTTCGTGTCCACGGGCCTGGCCTACGACGCCTTTGGCACGCCTCGCCCTGATGCCTATTTCCAGGCTCAGGAGAGCAAGGCTCCTGTCGTGAGCCAGCGCTACGAGGGCAAGAGCCAGCTTGACCTGCGCCTGAAATAAGCCATGACCCAGTCTTCCGTTTCGACCACGCCCCGCAACTACCCGATCTTCACGGTTCGCTGGTTGTCGGTGCATGCCTTGGGCATCCCCACGGTGTTTTTTCTGGGGGCCCTGGCCGCCATGCAATTCGTTCGCCGTTGAGCCGGTTTCTCACCACCAGCCATGCAACGCTCCCCCAACCCCAACAACCTGCCGGTTGAACTGAACCGCACCAGCCTCTTTCTGGGGTTGCTGTTCGTGTTCACGATCGGCATCCTCTTCTCGAGCTATTTCTTCAACTGATCCCTGATTCACGTCACCAGGAGAGCCACCGATGAGCGGCAAGAAGTCCAACCTGCCTGACGGCCGGATTCCCGATCGTCTTCCCGACGGCCGTCCGGCCGTGGCCTGGCGCTCGCGCTGGACCGAAGGCGTGCTCCCCCTCTGGCTCGTGGCCACCGCCGGTGGCATGGCCGTCATTTTTGTGGTGGGTCTGTTCTTCTACGGCTCCTACGTGGGTGTGGGTTCCGCCTGACGCGCCAGGGATGCCGTTCTGAAAAGCCCCTGCAGGGTTGCCTCCGGGCGGTCTGTGGGGGTTTTCTGGTAAGCGGGAAGCCCCATCGGTCCCTCGTCGCGCCATGGGCGAGCAGGCTGGGGCACGGGGCTTGCCAAAGCAGGTGACTTGGTTTGGCGAAGAAACGAACGCTGTTCAACAACCGCCTCCTGGCCACGTTGGCCGGGGTGCTCCTCAACGCCTATGGCGAGCTGTTTCGCCGCACCTCCCGGATCCGCTTTCAGGTCCACCCGGGGGTGGAGCAGTTGGTGAGGGAGCAGGGCGCCGCCGTGATCTTTGCCCTTTGGCACCGCCATGCCTTTTTCGTGCCGCTGTTGCGGGGCTTTCAGCGCCAGCCCATCACCGTGCTGCTTAGCGCCCATCGGGATGCCCAGATCGTGGCGGTGGCGGTGCGGCTTCGGGGTCTGAAGGTCGTGGCTGGTTCGTCAACCCGCGGGGGCCTCAAGGCCTATTTGCATCTCCGCAGGGTGCTGGACCAGCGCGAGTCGGTGTGCATCACGCCGGATGGACCGCAGGGGCCGGCCGAGCAGGTCAAGGCTGGGGTGATCCACCTGGCCCAGCTCTCCGGTTGCGCGATTGTTCCCGTGGCGGTCGCCTGTTCCCGTGTCCACCGTCTGCGCTCCTGGGATCGATCGGTGCTGCCCCTGCCCTTCTCCCGTGTTGTGATCGCCCTTGGAGAGCCGCTGCGTTTGGAGGACCCCCTCGAAGAGGGGCAGGAACGGCTGGCCGCGGGTCTTCGCCAGGCGGCCGCTTGTGCCGGTGAGTTGTCGCCGTGAATCTGCCCCCCTGGTTTCTGCTGAACCTGTATCGGCTGCTCGCCCTGGCGCTGACACCTCTGTGGCTCGGGGTGTTGGTGGGTCGACTGGCCCAGGGCAAGGAAGACCCCCGGCGCGTCATGGAGCGGCTGGGTTGGCCCACTTGCCGCCGGCCCCCAGGCCCGTTGGTGTGGTTCCACGCCGCCAGCGTCGGGGAGCTCAACAGTCTGCTGCCGGTGCTGGGTGCGGTGCAGAGTCGGCATGGTGCCCCTGGAGTGCTGATCACCACGGTGACCCGCACGTCCGCCGCCCTGGCGGCGCGTGTTTTGCCGGCCGGCGTGATTCATCAATATGTACCGATCGATCATTGGCTGGCGTTCCTTCCCTTTCGCTGCCATTGGCGGCCTCGGCTGGGTGTGTTGGCCGAGGCCGAGCTCTGGCCAGAGCTCATGCGGGCGATGCCCCATCTGCAGCTCATCAACGCCCGCATGAGTGAGAGATCCTTTCGGCGGCATCGCCGTCTCCCCTGGTACGCGGGCTGGTTGCTCTCCAGCGTGGAGGTCTGCATGGCCCAGTCGCAGGCCGATGCCGTGCGCTTCCGCAGGCTGGGCGCCCGCGACGTGCGTGCTGCCGGGTCAACCAAGCTCGATGCGGCTCCACCGCCTGTGGATGCAGGGCATCTGCAACGGCTGCATCAGCTGTTTGGGGGCCGGCCCGTCCTGCTGCTGGCCAGCAGCCATCCCGGTGAGGAGCAGCAGTGGTTGCGGGCCTGGTGCGCCCGCAACCTGGCGGGCCGGGGTTTCGGGTTGCTGCTGGTTCCCCGCCATCCCCAACGGGCTGTGGAGGTGCGTGCCCTGGTGCGCTCCTGTGGGCTGTCGGCCACGCTCTGGAGTGAATGGTCCTCTGGGGCACCGCTTCCCTCGGCGTTGCCGGCCGACGTGCTGGTGGCGGATGTGATCGGCGAGATGGGTACCTGGATCGCCGCGGCGACGGTGGTGGTGATGGGGGGCAGTTTCTATCCATTGGGCCAGCCCCATGGAGGCCAAAATCCCCTTGAGCCCGCCGCCTTGGGGCGTCCGGTGGTCTGTGGCCCCGACATGGCCAACTTTTCTGACCTGATCGATCCGTTGGTGGCGGCAGGCTGCTTGCAGCAACACGGCGATGTGGATGGCGCCCTGGCCGCGGCCCTGCCACTGCTGGAACAGGCAGCGGCGGCCCCGTCCGCGGCCCAGGCCTTCCAGGTGCCGCCGGCACGCCTGCGGTGGCAGGGCCCCTCGGCGCTGGTGGCCGATCTGGTGTTGGCCCGCTGCCTGTGATGCCACGCCTCTGACGCCATGCCGCTCACCACGCCGCGCTTCTGGTACGTAAGCCATCGCAGCTGGCAGGCCTGGCTGCTGGGGCCCTTCGGCTGGCTCTATGGCAAGGCCGTGGGGCTGCATCGCCGCCGAACGCGCCCCTGGCATTGCGGCGTGCCCGTGCTCTCGATCGGCAACCTCACCCTGGGGGGAACGGGCAAGACCCCCTTGGGCATCGCCCTCGCCCAGGGTCTGGCCCAGCGGGGTTGGCGGGTGGCCGTGTTGCTGCGGGGCTATGGCGCCCGGCGGCGGGAGTCGCGCCTGCTCACCCCGGCCAGTCGCTTCGAGGATGTGGGTGATGAGGCCCTGGAATATGGCCTCGGCCTGGGAGCTGGTTTCGGCCCCTCGCCCGTGGCGGTGTGGGTGGGGTCCAACCGCTGCCACAGCGCTGAACGGGCGATCGCGGCCGGAGCGGATCTGATCCTGCTGGACGATGGCCTGCAGCACTGGCCCCTCGCCCGCGACCTGGACGTGTCGGTGCTGGATGGGCGCCATGGCCTCGGCAACCGGCAGGTGTTCCCTGCGGGCCCCCTGCGCGAGCCGATCGGGCAGCTGGCCCGAGCCGACCTGCTGGTGCTCACGGGCTCCGGCCCGGCGGCCCGGGCTCCGGCCGAGACCGGCTTGGTGTGTCCGGCGGAGTGGCCTTTGGGCCAGCCCTGGTTTGCGGTGCGCTTTCGTTTGGAGCCGCCGCCGGAGCTGGTCGGCCAGCCCTTGTTGGCGTTCTGTGGCATCGGCCTGCCCCAGAAATTCTTTGCGGCGCTGCGCGCCTGCGGCCTCCAGCTGATGGCGACGGAATCCTTCCCGGATCACCACGTCTATGCTGACGCAGACCTGAAACGCCTGTTGGATTTGGCCCACGCCAACGGCGCCCATCTGGTCACCACGGTCAAGGATGGGCAGCGCCTGCCCCCTTGCTTTCGTGAGGCGGTGACGCTGGTGCCCCTGCGGGTTGAGCCCACCAGCCTCGAGCCGGTGCTGGAACTGCTGGATCGACGTTTGTCAACCCTTGCCGGCCCTGACCGCCATGGTTGAGATGGGTCGCCGTCGGGTCTTGGTTGTCGCCGGCGAGGCTTCCGGCGACCTCCACGGCGGCTTTCTCGTGCAAGAGCTCCAGCGTCAGCTGCCTGGTGTTGACGTTGCCGCTGTGGGCGGCGACCACCTGCGGGCCTGCGGCATCGACATCCTGGCCGATGTACGCCTGCTCTCGGCAGCGGGTTTGGTCGAGATCGTCAGCAGCCTGCGCCGCCACCACCGGGTGATGGAGCTGCTCAAGCAGCAGATGGATCAGCAGCGTCCGGACGTGGTGGTGCTGGTCGACTACCCGGGCTTCAACCTGTTCGTGGCCAAGGAAGCCAAGAAGCGGGGGATTCCAGTGTTTTTCTACATTGCCCCCCAGGTTTGGGCCTGGGGCAAGGGCCGCGCCAAAAAGATGGAGCGGCTGATCGAGAGGCTGGCTGTCATTTTCCCCTTCGAAGAGGCGATCTTCAACGCCCATGGCCGGAACTTTGCCCGTTACGTGGGCCACCCCCTGGTTGATGAGCTGCACGTCAGTGGCACCCGCGAGCAGATTCGGGACCGCCACGGTCTGTCGCTCGACCAGCCTCTGCTGGTGTTGATGCCCGGCAGTCGCCGCTCCGAGGTGAGGCTGCTGTTGCCTTCGATGCTGCAGGCAGCCCAGCAGCTCAAGAGCGACGGCTGGCAGGTGGTGTTGCTCAAGGCCCCGACCATTGATCGCTCCTATCTCGAAGAGGTGATGGGGGGCCGGCCACTGACGGTTGCCCTGGTTGATGGGGATGCCTACAACCTGCTGCATGCCGCCGATGCCGGTGTGATCGCCTCCGGCACGGCGACCCTGGAGGCGGCTTTGCTGGGTTGTCCCCATGTGATTCTCTATCGCTTCTCCAGCCTCACGTATCTGATTGCCAGGTTGGTGATTGGTCGGCGCATCATTGGACTGCCCAATGTGATCCTTGGCAGGTCCTTGTTTCCTGAGTTGATTCAGCGAGATGTCACGGCTGTCAACATTGTGAGATCGGTGCGGCGGATTGTGGCTGATCGAGGAGCATTTGACCAATCCGTGGCCGAGTTGCAGGCCACCATGGGCCCCCCTGGGGCCTCCCGCAGGGCAGCTGAAGAGCTGGTGGAGCTGATTCGATGACATCCGCGATTTACCGTCGATTGGCTCGGTATGGTCGCCGCCATCTTTGGCCAGCATTCTCTTTTGCCCTCTTTTTTAATTTCTTGTATGGCGCTTCCACGGGATTTGTTCCCCTGGTAATTCGCTATTTGTTTGATGATATTTTGCCTTCGAGCGATCGAAGTAGGCTTTATCTGGCCCCAATTGTTATTTTGGTGGTTATTCTCCTGCGGGCTGTTTCCCAATATCTAGGGGCTTATCTCACCGAGTCTGTTGGTCAGTCCATTACGGCTGATCTTCGTCGCGATCTGGCCCAGCGGATTCTGGATCTGCCCCAGTCCTACGTGGATCGCAATCCTTCCACTGTTCTGGTTTCTCGGGTGCTCACCGATGTCACCCTGGTCAAAACCGGGATCGTCGATGGCTTTTCCTCGGTTTTTAAAGACAGCCTCACCTTGGTGGTGTTGGTTGCAGTGGCTTTTTATCAGGATTGGTTGCTGTCCATCATTGCTTTCATTCTCTTTCCTCTGGCGATTTATCCCGTACTGAACTCCTCCAAGAAGGTGCGCCGCCACTCCAGCAAGGGTCAGCTGAGTTTGGCCCGGTTGGCTTCGTTTCTGCAGGAGTCGGTGATCGGTTTGCGGGTGGTCAAAATCTTTGGGATGCAGTCCTATGAGTTAGCCCGTTTTGAGGAGGAAAATCAATCGGTCTTGCGCGCGGCTCTGAAGACCACTAAGGCCAAGTTGGCGAATCAGCCCTTGATGGAAGTTCTGGGGGCAATTGGCTTTAGTGCGGTGTTGGTGTATGGCGGAGAAAATGTTATTGCTGGCACTAGAACAACGGGTAATTTCTTTGCCTTCCTGACGTCGCTCTATCTCTGCTACGCCCCGTTCAAAGGGATTGCTCGCTCCAATTCAACGCTGCAGCAGGGGGTTTCGGCTGCTCAGGATTTGTTCGGCATTCTTGATACCCAGGCTGATCCTCCCGAGCCCGTCCAACCCCGAGAAATCATGGCGATCTCCGGCGGGATGAAGGCCAGCAATGTTTCTTTCGCCTATGAGGAAGAGCGGGTCATCGACGACCTGGATCTCGACTTGCCCATGGGCTCCACCATTGCCCTGGTGGGGGCCAGCGGTGGGGGAAAGAGCACGATCATTGATCTGTTCTGCCGTTTCTATGACCCCAGCTCTGGGGTCATCTCCATCGACGGGGTCGATCTCCGTGACGTGTCCCTGGGTTCGTTGCGCGCGCTGATCTCCGTGGTTGATCAGAACACGTTTCTCTTCAACGACACCGTGTCCGGAAACATTGCCTATGGGCTGGCTAGCGCGAGCGCCGAGCAGATTGAGCAGGCGGCCAGGGCCGCCAATGCCCACGACTTCATCAGCCAGTTGCCGGACGGATACGCCACGGTGATTGGCGAAAACGGCACCATGCTGTCCGGTGGGCAGCGCCAGAGAATTGCGATTGCCCGGGCCCTGATCAAGAACGCTCCGCTGCTCTTTCTCGATGAGGCCACCTCCGCGCTGGATTCGGCGTCCGAACAGGTGGTGCAGGAAGCGCTGGATCGGCTGATGGCGAACCGCACCACCCTGGTGGTGGCGCACCGACTGTCCACCGTGGTGAACGCCGATCGGATCTGCGTCATCGAGGCTGGACGCCTGGTCGAGTCGGGTTCCCACACGGAGTTACTCGCTCGCGGTGGCCGTTATGCCCACCTATTTTCGACTCAATTCGCCAGCGCTGAAGCGGAATCTCCTGGATGACCATTGCCGCCGGCGCTGAACAATCGGGCCTCGAGCCCACCTACGACCGCCACGACTGGTCCAGTGCCTTTCGCAACGTGGAGGTTGAGCTCGATGGCGCGCCGCTCAACGTGGTGCGCGGCACCATCCCTGAGGAGCTCAAGGGCACCCTCTACCGCAACGGTCCAGGCCGCCTTGAGCGTGGCGGTCAGTGGGTGCATCACCCGTTTGATGGCGACGGCATGATCGCGGCCCTGCGCTTTGAAAGAGGCAAGGCCAGCCTGCGCAATCGTTTCGTGCGCACCGAGGGGTGGTTGGCCGAGGAGCAGGCGGGCCAGTTTGTGTATCGCGGCGTTTTTGGGACCCAGAAGCCCGGCGGCCCCTTGGCCAATGCCTTGGATCTGCGGCTCAAAAACATTGCCAACACCCATGTGGTGCGGCTGGGCGATCAACTGTTGGCCCTGTGGGAAGCGGCCGAACCCCATGCGCTCGATCCTGAAACCCTGGAGACCAGGGGCATCACCCTGCTGGATGGGGTCCTGCGGAAGGGCGATGCCTTTAGTGCCCATCCCCGCTTTGACCCGGGCCACCACGGTGCGCCGCGGATGGTCACCTTTGGTGTCAAGGCAGGTCCGCGCAGCACGGTGCGGTTGATGGAGTTTGCGGTGGAGGACGACCCGGCCACAGGTGTCAAAGCGGGCCAGTTGCTCAGTGAGCGCCGCGACAGCTTCAACGGCTTTGCCTTCCTGCACGACTTCGCCATCACCCCCAACTGGGCGCTGTTTTTGCAGAACGCGATCGCGTTCAATCCGCTGCCCTACGTGACCGGTCAGAAGGGCGCTGCCCAATGCCTGCAGTCCAAGCCCGGCGGTCAGGCCAAGTTCTGGTTGATTCCCCGCGATAGTGGGGCCTTCGCCGGTCAGCCGCCACGCATCCTCGATGCACCCGACGGCTTTGTGTTCCACCACCTCAACGCCTGGGAAGACCAAGGATCCGTGGTGGTGGAGAGCATCTATTACAGCGATTTCCCTTCGATCGGCCCTGATCAGGATTTTCGTGCGATCGACTTCGAGCTGCTGCCCGAGGGTTTGCTCGAGCAGTGCCGCATTGATCTGCATTCCGGCACGGTCAGCACCACCCGGCTGAGCGAGCGTTGTTGCGAGTTCGCCATGGTGAATCCCGAACGGGAAGGGCTGCCATCCCGCTATGCCTGGATGGCGGTGGCCGAGCGTGAAACCGGAAACGATCCCCTGCAGGCGATCAAGAAGCTCGACCTCCAGAGTGGAGAACGGCGCGTTTGGAGCGCTGCACCCCGGGGCTTCGTCAGTGAGCCGGTGATGGTGCCACGGCCCGGTGCCAAAGCGGAAGACGATGGCTGGGTGCTGGTTCTGGTCTGGAACGGGGCCCGCTGTGGCAGTGATTTGGTGATCCTGCAGGCTGGCGATCTGAGCGAGCAGGCGGTGCTGGAGCTACCCCTGGCGATTCCCTACGGCTTGCATGGCAGCTGGGCCCAGGCCTGAAGCCCTGCCCACCAGCCAGCGTTGCCCTGCCAATCAGCGGCCCAACAACTGGAGCAGGGCCGGCGCGAGCTGGGCGAACGCCCGGCCCCGGTGGCCGATCTGGCCCTTCAGTGCCCCGTCCATCTCCGCAAAGGTGAGGCCGACGTCCGGCACCAGGAACACCGGGTCGTAGCCAAATCCTCCCGTTCCGCGGGGCGTCTCCAGGATTAGGCCCGGGCAGCGTCCCTCCACCTCGAGCTGGATGCGGCCGCTGGGGTCGGCCAGGGCCAGGGCGGCGGCGAAATGGGCCTGGCGGTTGGGGGTGCCCGCGGTGGCTTGGGCTCGCTCCAGCTCCTGCAGCAGCCGGGCGATCCGGGAGCTGTCGCTGTCGGCGTAGCGCGCTGAATGCACGCCGGGCGCTCCCCCCAGGGCATCGACGCTCAGGCCCGAATCGTCGGCGAGGGCCCACTCGCCGGTGGCTTGGGCAACGGCGATGGCCTTGAGGCGGGCATTCTCGGCAAAGGTGGCTCCGGTTTCCTCCACCTCCAGTCCCTCGGGCTGGGGCTGCATCTCCAGGCCCAGGTCGGCCAGCAGGGCACTGAATTCACGCACCTTGCCGGCGTTACCACTGGCGATCACCAGTTTGGTGAGGGGTGAGGGGGCCATGGCATGGGCAGGCACGGTGTCAGCTCCCCTCCGCCAGCGCGCGTGCCCAGCTCAGCACCTCTTGCACCCGGGCCTCATTGGGGGCTTCGCAGTAGAGCCGCAGCAGCGGTTCGGTGCCGGAAAAGCGCAGCATCAACCAGTGGCTGGGGCCGAGCCGTAGCTTCACCCCGTCCGTGGTGATCACGTCCAGCACGGGGCTGCCGGCTACCTCACGCGGTGGGGCGGCGGCCAACGTCGCTTCCAGCCGCCGGCGGCACTCCATGTCGGGCAGACGCAGGTCGAGCCGGTCGTAGGCCGCGGCTCCCCCGCAGCGCTGCTGCAGGGCATCGATCCGCTCCCCCAGGGGCACCCCTCCCTCCACCAGCGCCTCGATCAGCAGCAGGGCCGCGAAGGGCGCATCGCGCTCGGGCAGGTGCATGCCGAAGCCCACCCCGCCCGACTCCTCACCGCCCACCAGCACGTCGCCCTTCAGCATTTCGGCGGCGATGTATTTGAAACCCACCGGCTTTTCCAGCACCGTGCGACCCAGGCCCTCCGCCACCAACTGCATCAGGTCGGAGCCGCTGACGGTTTTGATCACGCAGCCCGGCAGCTGGCGGGCGCGGGCCAGGTGGTCAATGAACAGGGGCATCAGCAGCTGGGTGCTGCAGAAGCGGCCGTGTTCATCCACTGCGGCGATGCGGTCCCCGTCGCCGTCAAACACGATCCCCACCGCCGGTCGGCCAGCGGCCGTGCTGGCCCGCACCGCGGTGATCAGTTCGTCCAGGTAAGGGGCCAGGGGCTCGGGTGGATGGCCCCCAAACAACGGATCGCGGTTCGCTCGGATTTCGCGGATGGCGCCACTGGTGGTGGCCCGTTCGCCCAGCAGGGCCGGCAGCACCCCAGCCGCCGAGCCATGCATCGGGTCGACGATCACGGTGAGCCCCAGGCGCTCGAGCCCCTCCGCCAGGGCGGCGGTGTTCACCCGTGCCTGGAGCCCGCTCACGTACGACCCCAGGGCCGCCAAGCGCTGCGCCTGCCCTGCCATGGGCACACTGATGCCGCCGGCGGCCAGCCTGGTCTCAACGCGGCGGGTGAAGTCACCTTCCACCGAGCCGCCGAAGGGGCCCTTGATTTTGAGGCCCAGCCATTCCGGCGGGTTGTGGCTGGCGGTGATCACCAGGGCGCCGAGGGCCTGGCGTTGCACGACCGCCCAGCTGGAGGCGGGCGTGGGGGTGGGAGTGTCACTGAGCAGGGGTTCGAGGCCGCAGCCCCGCACGGCGCTGCAGATGGCTTCAGCCAATTCGGGGGCCAGGAAGCGGCGGTCGTAGCCGATCACCACCTCCAGACTGGCCAGGCCCTCTGGGGCGGAGTGGGCCAGTTCCTGGGCCGCCGCCGCCGCCACCGGCAGCAGGCGTTCCATGGTGATGTCGACGCCGAGAATGCCCCGCCAGCCATCGGTGCCGAAGGCGATCGGACTGGCCTCCAGGGGCAGGGGGGCTGAGGCCATGGGGCAGGAACGCCGAGCTGGATCGATTCTGCTGTGCCGCCGGCGCTCCAGCCCTAGCGTTTGCGCTGGTGGATGCCCTCCTTGACGCCACTGCCCCTCACGCCACTCCCCCTGACCGATCGGCTGCTGCGCAGCTGGCTGCGTTGCCGGCGCCGTGCCTGGCTCGATCGCTTTGGGGCGCCGGAGGAGCGTCAGTGGAATGCCCACCGCGCCCTGGCCCTCAACGACCAGCTGCGCAGTTTTCAGACCCTGCTACCCAACAGACCTGGCCACGGTGAGGCCGCCTGCGCCGCTGGGGCACCCGGCGTGGTGGGGTTGCGTCTGCGGGCGATGGCCCCCCCGGCGCTGGGGGCTCCCCTGGAAGCCCATCCCGCCTTGTTGGAGCGCACGGCGGGTCAGAGCCGCTGGGGCGCGTTCGCCTACCGGCCCGTGCTGGCCCGGCAGGGGCGGCGGCTGACGCGGGAGGCACGGCTGGTGCTGGGGTTGTGGGGGCGTTTGCTGGCTGACCACCAGGAGGCCCCGGTGGCCCATGGATTGGTGGTGGCGGGTGAGGGCCGGGCCCTGCAGCGGGAGCGGCTCGCCCTCGGCGGCGGTCTCCAGCATCAGCTCGATGACAGCCTGCTGCGCCTGGCTGCCGATCTCGACCACTCCACTCCTCCGCCGCTGGTGAGTGACCGCAAGAAATGCACCCTGTGCAGCTGGCGCGGCCTGTGCGACCGAGAGGCCGCGGGGGTGGGGC
>Ga0310330_100182_pt1 | contig 18288 bp, 5 predicted proteins | sample LakMicDCLTotalB5_FD_195544 | JGI IMG/M metagenome (GOLD analysis project Ga0310330, IMG submission 195544) | Enriched freshwater cyanobacterial communities from Lake Michigan, Michigan, United States - MI23.DCL.Total.B5 (v2) (version 2) | ecosystem: Environmental > Aquatic > Freshwater > Lake... | reverse complement strand
CACCACAGGCCAGCAACCAGGGGCCGGTCCCAACGTCTGAACTAGCAGACATAGCGGCCATGCCCAGCTGCCTTGCCTGGACTTCGGACACCACAGCGCCACCTAGGGCCAAAACCACAACGAGGCAACGAGAAACCAAGTAGCGGGACTCCATGTTCGAGAGATTCACTTTTGCGGCTTGCAATGGAGGTAATTTTACATCTTGCCGATGGTCTTGTCAATCAATTTCTCCTGGAAAACCCTTGGCCATCGACCGTCAGTCGCTCAAGCATGGCGTTGCGAACATCGTTTCACTAGCGGAAACCAACCAAAAGATCATCAGGGATCAAATGAAGACTGGAGTCAGTCTGGACAATAGGCCAATGGCTCGTGAATGTTCCAAGCGCTTCCTATCATGGTGGCGAGCGAGCGATTGACACCATGACGTGTGGGGCCATGGGTCTTTAGAACTTAAAGCTGGTTTTAATCAACCCCCCGAACTGGCTAAAGGTTTGGTCAGCGGGGGTCCTTTGGCCCAAGGGACGGCTCAGATAAATCAGGGCCGGGGTCACGGTGATGTGATCCGACACCTGGATTTTGTACCACCATTCCCAGACAAAGTTGCCATCGTCTGGAACGGCCGATCCCGTTAGGGCCGTTGCAAACACCGGCTGGGCCACAGCCATACCAAAGTCGTTGCCCTTAGCAAAAACATCGGTCCACTGCAGACCGACCATCCAGGACTGGCTGGTGCTGAGGCTGCCGGCGGCAGGGCTCGGTTGGTAGGCAGTGCCATTGATGCCCCAGCCCAGGCTGAGGGAAGGAAGCCAGCCACTCTTCAGGGGTTGCCAGAAGCCACTGAGACCAAAAGCATTGGTGCTGGCATTTGGGTTGTGGTCAATGGCGGAGTGGGTGAAGGGAGTGGTGCCTGGCACAAATTGAGTCTCTGGCTGCACATAGCTCCAGATCGCGGCCAGTCCCCACTGTTCCGCGGCGTAGGCCAACTGAACACTGCCCGCGGCTCCCGCACTTTTGGTACCAATCCCGCCCGTTGTGGTGGAAGGATTGCCAACGGTGCCGATCTGGCCCTGGGCTGACACGTAATTAGCACTAACGCTGTAACCATTCTTTTGCCACCAAAGGCCCGCGCCGGCGCCCAAATTCTTGCTGTAGGCCGCTGGAGCCCCATTGACAGTCATCACGTTTAAGATGGAGTCTGCGGGATAGACACTGGGCCACAGGGCCAGCATGTCTTCCTGCCCAACGCGAGGGCCGATGGTGGCCGTGAAGCCATTGCCAAGGGGACGCTGATAGAACAGCTTGTCGATACCAACAACATTTGGCCCCGCATCTTCTTCAAAAGCGACCTCAAGTTCAGACAGGGCAAGAGCGTGGGGCTCGCCGCCAAAGACACTCGAACCGAAGTTGCCTGCCCGCAGCAAGGTTCGCAGGAGATCCTTCCCATCAAAGCTGGTGTCCAGCGTCAACTGCAAGTCGTAGTTGAAGGTGGTGCCATTAGGCAGGGCAACGGCTGATCCGGTGCGGCGATTGACGGTATTGGCACCTGTATTGATGGCACTGCCACTGAAGGCATTCGCGCCAATCACGAAGGTGGCAAGGCCCGAGAGCTTGGTCGTGGTCGAAAATTGACTGGCTTCCAGACTGCCTACGCGGGCCTCGATCCCATCAACCCGGCCCTTGAGGATCGCCAGTTCTTTTTCAAACTCTTTGGTTAGCTTCTTGAGTTGATCGGTCACTTCCGTGACGCGATCTAGGCAGGCGTTCAGCAGGGCGGCCGCCTCAAAACGGGTGAGAGGCTTTTTGCCGGCGAAGGTGCCGTTGGGATAGCCCGCCACGCAGCCGTAGCGCTCCACCAAATTGGAGAGGGCTTGATAGGCCCAATCCGTAGGTTGCACATCTGAAAATTGGGAGATGCTGGTGACCTGCTCCACACTGGCGTAGTGCTTGATGGCAGGCAAGTTCAACGGGGCGGCTTGGGCGGCTCCTGCGGCAAGGATCAGCAGGGGGGAGCCAACAAGACGAAGGGCGCGCATGGAACAGGCGTAAAGGGCAAGCAGGAGCCGCGATCACTGGCAACGCAACCAGGCATGACGCCCGCCTGCCAAAACCAGATGCAACAGCATTGCGGCGCATTCTGCAGAAACCCTCCAGCGAGCGAGGGGCACTGGAGCCTTATGTCAGGGCCTGCTCACCGGTGCTGGCGGCGGGTGACGGTTCTGGGCCTAGGCCGATGCCTTTGCTTCTTCCGGTGGCCTGGATCCACCGCAGTCCTGCCATTGCTCTAGCAGCGCAGCCAACTCCTGGCGCATGGCCCCCAACTCCTGGATGTGCTGATCGATCGCTCCCAGCCTGGACTCAATGGAACTCTTCAAGGACGTGCAATTACAAACGCCCGAGCGCCTGACCTCCAGGATGCGACGAAGCTCTGATAGGGGCACATCCATGGCCCGAAGGGTGCGAATGAGGGATAGCTCCGCATAGATCGAGTCATCAAATAAACGGTATCCCCCATCACTTCTAGTGGCAGGGCGTATCAAGCCCTGGTCGCAATAAAAACGGATGGTTTTAACCGGCACACCGGAATAGGACGCGACCTGGCCGATCTTCAGGCCGGGAGCTCCTTGGGGATCGCCAGTAGGCACGGTCAACCAGGGAGCTCCCTGCCATCGTGTTCATTACCACCCTAGGGGAAGCAAGGCCTTTGCGCAGGACCGACCAAGCCAAGGCCCAAGCGCTAAGTCATAACGCCCTTGGCAGCCAAATGCCAGTCCCAGGGCTCTTACTTGCGCTGGGTGAGAGGGGCAATCGCCTTATCAAGAAAGTCGAAGACCAGGGTGATGACAGCCCGATCGCGCAGCTTCACTTTTGCCTTCACCCCCATGCCGGGCCTGAGCTGGTCGATCGGGAAGCGGGGCGGTACTAGGGAACGGTCAATGGCAATCATGGCTCGATAATTACTATCTTTACCCGGCTCCTGACTGATGCTAGTGTTAGGCGAAACAGACACAATTTTGCCACTAAGTTCGCCGAAGTCGTTGGAGGGGAAGGCATCCACACTCAGCCTGGCGCTGCTCCCTTTCCTGACAGGTGCTGAAACCCGGGAGGGCACGGCAACAGCCGCCAGCAATTGCAAACGGGGCACGATCGTCGCCATCTCATCTCCCGCCTTGACCCGTTCCCCGGCCGCATTAATTAGCATCGTATGGACGGTTCCATTCACAGGAGAAACCACCCTATTATCGGAACGTTTACCAAGCAGCTCCTTGATTGCATTATTAGCTTCTAGCTGCTGGATTATCAAAATATTATCAGATTTTGCCAATTCTTTTCTCTCCACCTCCATGGCATTGATGGTTTCCTGCAACGTGCTCCTGCGCTCGATCACTTGCACCTCCTGGGCCGCACCTGTGCTAGCCAGCTGGGTCAACCGTTCCAAGACCGTTTGATGCAACTTAGCCTGGATCTCCAATTGGCCAATCCTGGCGTCAAAGAGGCTGCGCTCCACCTCCCGTTGCTGCTCCAACTCCACCAGCTTGGCCCTCAGGCCTGCAATGGTCACATCCAAATCCTGGGTGGAGAGACGGAAGAGGGGATCACCCCGGCGCACCACCTGATCAGGACGGATCAGCACCGCTTCAATAAGTCCATCATTGGCACTGGTCACCTTGGCTTCTGGAGAGGCCGTCTCAATCGCCCCATCCATGCTCACAGTTTCCTCAATGCGGGTGACCCAAGACCAGACGAGCAGGACCATGGTGCCCATGCCCAGGGTCCAGATCAGGATCCGGCTCCACATCGGCGGTGGCTGGAGCAGCACCCCCTGAGAGGCATAGGCGCTTGCCTCCACAGCCGCACGCCCCCCTTGGGGGGATTGGGCATCGGGCTTGGAATCGGGGGATTGGGACATCGTCGGTTAACCGGCAAATTGCTGTTGGTAGAAGGCGAAATAGCGTCCTTGCAGATCCATCAGCTCTTGATGGCTGCCCTGGGAATCAATACTGCCGTTATGAAGCAAGACAATGCGATCAGCCTGGGTGAGCGAAGAGAGACGATGGGTGGTCATCAAAATGGTGGACTCGCGGGCCGATTCGAGCAGGTTATTGAGCACCTGGGTCTCCGTATCCACATCCAGTGCACTGGTGGCTTCATCGAGAATAATTAAGCGCGGTTTTTGCAACAGCATGCGTGCCAGGGCAATGCGCTGACGCTGGCCTCCGGAAAGCCCGGCCCCCTTCTCGCCGATCATCGAGGTGTAACCATCATCCATGGCCATGATGAAGTCGTGGGCGCAGGCCAGGCGGGCGGCGTGGATAACTTCGTTGCTATCGGCATCGGGGTCGGCAGAGGCAATATTCGAGAAGATGGAGCCTTCAAACAACAGGCACTCCTGGGGCACATAACCAATTTGGCGCCGCAGCGAATTAAGCTCAACCTTTTCAATATCGAGTCCGTCGATCAGCACACAACCAGACACCGGATTGTAAAGGCGTGCGATCAATTTGAGCAGGGTGCTCTTGCCACAGCCGCTTTGGCCCACCAGGCCAATAAAGCTTCCAGCCGGAATCTCTAAAGAGATGGCCGAGAGCTGGGGTTGACCAGATCCATAGCTAAAACTCACCTCTTCAAAGGCAATATCACCACGCAAAAGGGGCATGGGGATATTATTTACCTCATCGTCTTTGGTTTCCAGGGGTTGGTTCACTACCTCGGAGAGATGCTCCATCGAGAGTGAGGCCTCCTGAAAGCTCTGCCAAGAGGCCGCCAGCCGAATAATCGGCTGGGTGACATAGCCGCTGATGATGCGGAAGGCAATCAGCTGGCCAAGGGTCATTTCATTCTTAAGCACCAGGGGGGCCCCAACGGCGATCACCAGGATGCCGGTTGCCTTATTAATCAATTGAATGACACTGGAACCTGCCGTGCCGGCCACGGTGGTCTGGAAGCCCTTATTAATTGTTTCGATATGCCGCTCCTCCCAGCGCTGCTTGGCGGCAACCTCTGAACTTTGCACCTTGATCGTCTCAATGCCGTTGAGGATCTCAACCGTGAGCGACTGGGTGCGTGTTTGGGCCTGGGCTTTCTCGCGTAGCAATTTTTCGGTGAGCGGGGCCAGGCCAAAAATGGCACCAATCAACATCGGAACACTGCCAAGGATAATGCCAGTAAGTGTGGCACTATATACAAACATCACGCCGAAATAGAGCAGGGCAAACAGGGCATCCAGCACCACGGTCAGGGCTGTTCCAGTAATGAAGCGGCGCACGTTATCAAGCTCACTGAGCCGGCTTGAGAGCTCGCCCACAGAGTGCTTTTGCAAAAAACGCATGTTCAAGCGCAGCAGGCGAGACACGATGGCCGAGCCAAGGTTGATATCAACCCGGTTAGAGATTTCTGCAAACTGAAAAGTGCGCAGGCTGCTGAAGATGATCTCCAGCACCATGAACAGAACCATCAGCACCGTCAGGCCCAACAAGGCACCTTCCGAGCTTTGGCCGATCACCCGATCGATGATCTGTTGGAATAGCAGGGGGCTGGCCAGGGCAAACAACTGGGCCAGGAAACTGGCCAGAAACACCTCAAACAGCTGCAGTCGGTAGCGCGACAGATACGGAAGCAACCAGGCGATGCCAAAGGTTTGACGGGGCGTATGGCGGCCGATCCCCAAGTGCACAAAGCGGGGCTTCTGCATGATCCATTCATGGGCCTCCGCCAGGGGGACCCGCTGGATGCCGCTGCCCGGATCCAGCAGATCCACCGCGTTGCTGCTGCCAGCAATCAAGAGCCGGGGCCGGTTCTCCTCGCCCCACCAGAGGCAAGGCATGGGCAAGCGAGCCATGTCGCTGGGCTGGCCCACCGTCACCACAACGGCATTCAGACCCAACTGATCAGCGACCTTCATCAGCCTCGTTTCCAGGCCGTTCACGGGCAGGCGATCAAGGGACTCGCCCGCCTGTCTGACGATGTCACGCCGAACTGGAATCTCGAAATGGTCCATCAGCGACAGCAAGAGGCAGGCGTAGGGCCCCTGGCGACTGTTGGGCCGAAACCAGCGAAAGCCGTGCTGGCGCGGTTCGGGGGTCAGCCCCTCGGCCCGCTCGAGCGCGTGGGCTCCTTCGATCACCAGCTGGCTACTGGCCCCCGAGCGCGCCAGTCGGCGGCGCCGACTGATGGGACGATCCCGCAGCACTGGCGCCGCCGACAGGGGCAAACGCCCCCGGGACTGCAACCCCAGCAGGCGCGGGAAGGGGGCCCCCTCCGGTACGTCCTGCAGATCCTGGGGAGCCAACCGATCGCCATAGACCCGTCCCCCAAGGGGCTGGTCGGCATGGATGAGCAGCCCCTGCTGCTCCAAGGTGTCTGGCCCCACGACCCGCCATTCGGCAATCGTGCGCTCCAGGCCAGGCCCCGGCAGCGGCGCTGCCGCGCTGGCCGCTTCGCTTGGGGGTTCGGCCGCCGCCGCCAACCGGGAGAGGAGCGGATACTCATGGCTGCATAGTCGATCGGCCAGCAGCCCCCGCAGATGGGCCTCCAGGCTCGCGTCTAGGGGGGCCAATCCCAGGTCGAGCACCCGGCAGGCACTGGCGGCGATACAGGTTTCGCTCAGGGCGGCTTGGCTTAACGATGGCTCCGCTGGGGAAGAGTCCCCTGGGGGGCTGTCGCCAAGATCACTAGCCACCGGCGGCTCGGGCGCCAGGAGCTGGAGGGCGCCCACCAGAAAGGGGGCTTCCAAACACTCAATCGTGTACTGGCCAAAGGTTTTATCGGGATCAAGGAAGCGGCCACTGCCCTCAATCACCAACACCAGCCGACCGCCATCGCTGCCCTGGCGAATGGCTTCGCCCTGGGCCACGGCCCGTGGGGCCGGGGAAGCTGGAGGTTGGTCCTCGACTGGCTCGGGCCCTTGGCCAGGGGGGCTCGGGAAGGCGGACTGCTGGATCAACAGCAGTAAGTCCGCGCATTCCGACGCGCTGAGTTTCATCGCTCCAACGCTTGAGCTGGCACCTGCACCCAGGCGGCAAGGGCGACCAACTCCGATTCAATCGCTTCACGGGCCTGGCTTCGTAAGGACAGATCCCTTAAAAATTGTCGGGTGTCCCGGTCCAAGCTGGCTTCGAAGCGATAATCAAGCCGTAGGATTATATGCCATTGTTCAAGCTTGAACGGCAGGATCAGCTCTCCGGGTGAAGCCACCCGCAGACGACTGCTGATTTCCGGATGGGGCGTGGCCAGATCCACCGGACCCACAATTCCTTCCGTGCGCGCTTCGGGACCGGAGGAATGCAGGCGGGCCGCCTCACCGAAACGCAACTCACCGGCTTCAATGGCAAAAAACAGATCCCGGGCTAGGGCCTCGTTATCCACCCGAATCAGACCATAGAGAACCCGATCGAGGCGATCCTTGAACCTTAAAAACAGGCTTTCTTCTGACCCCGGCACGCCATTAGTGGCTTGGGCCTGCCGGTATTGAAGGTGCTGGGCTTCGGCCAGCAGGGCTGCTGGACTGAGGGCATGGCGAAAACACCATTGCTTGAGGGCCTCTTCGCTGGATAATTGATGGTGCTTGCAATAGGACGCAATGGCCAGCGCAGCGTCATCAACGGGATCGCTCAGCCCCTCCGGCGGCTGAGCTGCTTGCGCTGGGGGCTGGCTTGGATTCAATGGCGATACCGGGCCATCCGAGCCAGGTGTTGCCTGGGAATTCACAGGTGGAATGACCTCCAGCCGGGAGCCCAGAATTTCCTTTTCTTTTAACGCCAATAAAAGCGGTTCTGCCAGCTCAAACCTCAGCAACAGAGCGATTAATTCAGGCGCCGTGGTCGTTTGTAGCGGCTTTAGCATGGATAATCAACTACCAACGACAACCCAGGCAAGCGGATCACAACGTATTTACTATGGTAACATCTTCCATCGGGTTGGTGCGGACAACCGTCCTAGGGTCGGTTTCGGTTAAAAGCTCGATCTCAAAGGCCTCCAGACAGGTGGCCAGTTCCGCAGCCATCAACACATCCATCAGGGACGGATCAATGGCCCCGAGCTGGGCCAGCTCGCCCTGCAGGTGCTTGAGGGTTGTGCGGGCCCGCCAGGCTTTGAGGCGGTTGGGATAGGCCAAGGCCGCGGGCAGCGCCTGCAACCAAGCAGACCAAACCACGGGCATGGTTCCGGTCAGCAAGCCGTGCAGTTGCCCTTGGATCATCGCCAGGGCCTGGGCAGGCTCAGGGCTGCGGCGCACCAGTTCGAGCAGCCGGCCACTGGCCAGGCTGGCGAGGCATGGGTCTTCCCCAGCGGGGAATCCCTCCAGGGGCGCGGCGGCGAAGGGATCGTCTTGGCGGGTCAGGCGCACGCGGCCATCCACCAGGGTCAGCACCCTGGGGCCCTGGCCCAGACGCCAACGACCCTTCAGGTTTCGGTCCCGCTGGGCGAGCTGGTGGTTGCCGCCTGGAGATAGCTTGCCAAGCAACAGTTCGACAATCGAGGTGCCCCCAGCGGGCGCCAGTAGGCCCGCCAACAGTTTTGACGACACCACATCATTACTGCCTAATAATTTAGAGAAAGTTTCCTTGATCGAATCGGCGACATTTTGAAGGGTCTCCGCGGAGCTCGCGACCACATCCGTAACTTCAACGGCAAACATCTCATCAATCTTTTCCGCATTGGAGGGCTGGGTAACCTCCAGGACCTCAGGCGCTGGCGCTTCTCCCTGGCGATCTGCATCGCTCAGGGAGATTCTGACCAAGCCCGTTGGCGCCGGTAGAGCTTTCTTGCCAGCGGGCAGATTACTGGGGCCCTGGTCACTGGCCAACCGCGTGGGGGTTGCGGTCGATGCCTCTTCGGGCTGAGCCTGGGTAGTGTCAAGCTCGCCAACCGAAAAGTCTGGCGTGTCCACTTCCAGCTCCAGGGGCAGCAGGGCCATCGGATCGCGCAGCTGGCCCTTGGTCGGGTCCAGATCAAACAAGCCATTGTCAAGCAACAGAAGGCGGATGTAATCCACCTTGCCATCGCCATTGCTATCGATCAGCAGGGCCGAGCCATCGGCGCCCAGGCTATCGCCCAGGACGCCCTGCTCCTTAGGCAGGGCATTCAGCGTATCGGCCGCAACCTTGGGATCCAGCAACTGGGCTTCACTCACGCTGAATAGGGCCGCATCCGTTTGATAGGTGCTGATCGAGAACTGTTGATCCTTCAGCCAGCTGGCAAAGCCATCTTTGCCGTATTGGGACATGGCCTTCTGGTCGAAACTCACGAAGCGACTTTGGTATTGCCGATAGGCCAGTTCGGTGGTGATGGTGTTGCGGTCAGCGTCATAGCCCTTCATCACCACCAGGCCATCGGCCATTTGCTCGGTGATGGCAAAATCGACCAGGCTGTACCAACCATCTGGCTGGTCCGTAGCCATGCTGTATTCAATCGGATCCAGGCCTGCCTCGGACAAGTTGCTGGCCAGGGTGAGGTCGCCAGGCAAGGCTGCAATGGCCTGATCGGGGGCGAGAAAACCGATCTCGGCTTTGAGCAATTCACTGGATCCCACAATATTTTTGTCACTAAGGTTGGGATCGGTGGGTTTGAGCAATTCACTGGATCCCACAATATTTTTGTCACTAAGGTTGGGATCGGTGGGCTGGAACAAACTCCAGCTGCGGGCCCCATTAACTAGGGGCAATTTCTGTATTCGGGAGACCAGATCCTCCATGGCACTAGGCGGGGCCCCTGGAACTTTCACAAACAACTGCACCACCCCCCGGGCCATGGCGCTGCTGTCCCCCAGGGCGTAGTGGCTGTCGAAGGCGGACACCACGATGCGATAGGACCCGGCCAAATTGGCCCCCAGGGGGGCTCCCGCCGTCCAGATCAGGGCACCAGTGGCCGCATCGAGTTCAATCAACCCCTCCAGCCGGCTGGGCAGGCCCAAGTCCCACTGGAGTCCCCCGGCCCCCGTGGTGCCCTCCTCCAGATCCGGGTCGCTGAAGAGGCTGGTGAGGTCCGCCAGGACCCCTTGGGGCTGGCTGCCCACCTCAACCCGCACGAAACGGGTGGGGGCGCCCCAATCAAATTGAGGCGCTTGATTCAAGATCTTAATCCAGCCCAGCTGGGAGCTGCCGACAGCCCTGGGCAGCGTCGCCGAAACCGATCCATCGGCAGCTCCCCGCACGGAGACCTCCAGACCCAGGTCCACCGGCAGGGCGATCACCGCAGACTGACCCGTGCCCGCTCCTGTACCGGGCTGCAACAGGCCGGTATCGCCCAAGAGCTGGAGGCTCACCTCCTGCAGCAGGGCCAGATCGTGGCCAGGATTGCTGCTGCTGATCTGGAGCCGCCAGCCCTGAACCTGGACCTGGCGACCATCGGCCAGCTCCAAGCTGGTCGTGCCTGAGAGTTTCTCCAGTTGACCCAAATAGCCCTCCGGCCGGCTGAGTTCGACCCCGGGCAGGGTGCGGATCAGGAGGCTGAGCTGGTCGCCCTCGGGATCCGCCAACTGGGGCAGCTCGCTGAGCAGCTGGCCGAGGCGCAGGCTCTCGCCCTGGCCGATGGAGCTCGGGGCCGTGAGCGCAGCCAGGGACGGCACCTGAACCCTGGGCGTGATCGTGAGTGTCACATCCTGGCTGGCCTGGCTGCCGCTGGCGTCGGTGGCGAACAGGCGCAGGGTGGTCTGCAGGGTCCGATCCACCCCAGGCAGGGTGAGGCGCAAGAGATCGCCCACCTGGGCGTCTGTTGCGCTGCTATCCCTCAACTGGATCGCCGGAATCAAGCGATCGCTACCCCCCAGGGTGGTTTTAACCCAGGCCTGGTCCCCGTCGATCAGGGCATAGCTGTAGGTGAGGCTCTCGTTAGCGGCGGCCGCAAACGGGCTGGCCACCGGCTGGCTGAGGTCCAGGTCGCTGAAGAGGTCGGCCAAGTTGAGGGTCAGCACGCTGTTGTCGTCGCTACGGATCGCCTCGAGCTGGCGGGTCACCTCGGGCGCCGCATTGGCGGCGACCACCTCCACATCCAGGAGCTGGCTGCTACTGGCGCCAAGCAGGTCCGTGGCCTGGAGGTGCAGGCGGTAGCGTCCGGCCTCGCTGCGGCTGGGGGTGAGTTTCAGCGCTGCGGCCCCCGTGGCCCCATCGTTGGCGATGCTGAGCCAACGGGCCTCCAGGGGCTGGCCCTGCTCCCGCCAGGTCCCATCGACCTGGCGCTCCAGCCGGTAGACGCTGGCGACAACCTGGAACTGGTCGCCCGGGTCCGGATCACTAAACAGACTCGCCAGGGGCAAGCTGAGGCCGCTGCTGGTCTGGAAGCGCTGCTCCAGGGGGCTGGGGCTGGTGGCAGTAGGTGGGTTGTTGACCTCCAGCACGAGCCGGTACACAGCGGTGAGACCCTGGGGATCCCTGGCTTCCAGGGCTACGGCGTAGGTGCCCCCGGCAGTGGTGCCAGGCTCAGCCACCAGTTGGCGTGTCGCCGGGTCCCAACTCAGCCAGGCGGGCACCGCAGCGCCGGACTCATGGCGGAGGGTCAGGGATGGGGAGGCCTGGCCAAACAGCTGGTCTGGATCCTGGAACAGGCCGGCCAAATCCAAGCGCAGGGGGCTGCCGGGAGTGAGCTGGAACCGCTCCTCCCACAGGCCCGGCGCCTTGGCCACGGCCGTGGAGCGTTGGACCGTCGGGGCGTCATTGACATTGGTAATGACCAACCGCAGACGATGCTCGGCCGTCAGGCCCTGGGGGTCCGTGGCCTTGATGATCAGGTCGGTGCTGCCCACCAAGCTGTTATCGGTGGGCACGGAGAGGACCTGGCCATCCCCCATGGTGCCAAGGGCGGCCTGCAGCCACTCGATCGGCTCGCCGCCAGCAGCACGGATCGCATAGGTGAGGTGCCCGCCTGGGGCCAGGTCGGGGTCGCTGAACAGGGCGGTGAAGTCCAGCCTGAGGGTCTCGTTCTGGCTGATTTCGACCGTCCTGGGGGCCGTCGTCAGCACGGTGGGCGGCTGGCTAGAGCCGCCCACCACCCAGCGCAGGCTCTGGCTGGCCACCACACCCTGGCCATCGGCGGCCTGGATCAGCAGATCCCAGGCGCCGCCATCGGCGCTGCTGGGGGAGCCCACCAGGTGACCATCGCGGAGGCTCAACCAGGATCCGGCCTGGCCCAGGGCGTTGGTGAGGGTGAAGCTGTACTGGAGCGCGTCACCGGCATCGGGGTCCTGGAAACTGGCGCCCAGGTCCAGGTCCACGCTGCTGCCGAAGCCCAGGCCGCGATCGCCCAGGCTGGCTCCCACCTGGGGACCGTCATTGATGGGTCTCACCAGGGCCTGCACCGTGAGCGGGGCACTGGTTTCCTTGCTGGTGCCCCGGCGGTTGCTGCTGATCGCCTGCACCTGCAGGGCCATGGTTCCGGATTGGTTCGCACTGGGTCGCCAGGCCACCCCCGCCCAATCGGCGGCCCGCAGGGTGAGCGATGCCGTCCCATCGCCTGCAGGTGAGGCAGCCGGGGCATCGAAGCCGAGGTCACGCCAGAACTGGGCGGCACCATCCCAACGCACGAAGCTGCCCCGGTTCGCCCCCGAGCGATCCCCCATCAAGGTGAAGCGATAGCTGAGCTGCTGTTGCGCGGCGTTGCCCTGCAACTGGGCCGCAATGACGCCGCCAGAGCTCACCAACAGGGGCACGGGGGTGTCCTCCTCGGTGACCAAATCGCCGCCGCTGAGCAGGGGGACCTGGGCCAGAACCCCACCTAGGACCGTGAGGCTGCGCACCGCTCCCGCTGCCCGACCGCCATCGGCCTGCTCGACGCTGCGGGGAACCAGGGTGAGGGCCAGGTCCTGGTCGAGGTCGGGCAAATACACCTGCAACTCCGCGAGCCGGTTGGCGTCCACCCGCCAGGCCTGGGTGACCTCGCCCCCGGCCAGGGCGTAGTCGATCCGGGCGGCGGGTTGGGTGAAGGCCGAGCTCTCTAGGGAGACAGGCAGGCCAAGAATCACCAATTCGGCCCTTTCCGAGCCGTCGGTATCCGCCAGCTGCACCTGGAGGTCACCCAGGTCGAGCCAGCCGGTGTCACTGGGACGCAGGCCCTTCCCGCTGGCAGGCAGTTGCAGGGAGGGCCGATCGGCCACCGGCAGCACCTGGAGGTCCAGGCTCTGCAGGCCACTGGTGGCCTGACGTCCCCCCCAGGCCGCGGTGCTGAGCACCTCTAGATCCAGGCTGAGGCTGCCACTGAAATGGGCAGGTCGCTCCAGACGCAGCCCCGCCAGCGAACTCAGGCGCACCTGGCCCGTACTGTCCGGGGTCAGGACCGATCCATCACTAGAGCGAAGGGTCAGGTCGCTGGAGACACCGCTAACGACGAAGGCGAGCCGATCGGTGGGACTGGCGGGCGTTACCGCCAACAGATCGATTAAGGCCCAGCTGGGCGCGGCATTCTCGAGCTGGGGTGCCAGGCCCTGGACCACAACCGAGGCCGGGCGGGCGAAGCGCAGCAGGTCCACCGGCAGCGCCGTGGCTGGACCGCTGGCCTCATCGCCATTACTGCGTTCGCGAGCGATGGCGCTGATCTCGATGGCGAACCGGTCCGGGCAGGTGCCCAGGGCGTCGCGGAGCTGGAGATAGGGCAGGTCAGCCGCCTCAATGACCAGGTCCCGGCTGCCGTCGCTGTTGCGGCTACCCGTGATGCGACGGCTGTCGATCGGGTTGATGGGTTCCAGGATGAGGCTGGCAGGCAGGTTCGCCAGACGGAGGAACAGCTGCTCGGAGCCGTCGCTATCGGGGCTGCTGATTTGGAGCTTGAGAGCGTTACTCAAGGTGGCGAGGGGTAAGACCCCTCGTTCCTGCAGGGTCAATGGCTGGGCCTCAAGACCCAAGCTGGGCTGGTCGGCCACCGCCAGCACCTGCAGGTTGGTGCTGAGGGTCACGCTGGCGGTGGCGGCAAGGGGGTCGCTGCTGCCCTGTTCCGCGGCGATCGCCGTCAGGGTGATCTCCACCTGGCCGGCGAACTGGCTGAGGGGCCGCAGGCTCCAGCCTTCCAGCTGGTCAAGTTGGTAGCGGCCATTAGCGGCCTGGGCCTGGCGACTGCCGTTCCAGAGGCTGAAGCGGTCATCGGCCTTGAGCTGGAAGGACAGGCGCTCGGAGCCGTCCTGGTCCCGCAGGCTGGCCTGGCGCACCAAGTCGCTGAGCAGGATGGACCCGTCCTCGTCGACCCGGCCGCTTTGTAACCGCAGTAGGGGCGCATCCGCCACCGGGGTCACGGTGAACAGGCTGGTGGCCAGGGTCGAACCCACCACACTGCCATCGGCGCGAACCTGGGAGGCGATCAGCTGCAGGTTGCTGCTGCCACTCCATTGGTTGGTGCTGGCCAGCACCAACTTGTTGCCCTGTTGCTGCAGCTCCTTCCAGGTGAACAGCCAATCCCCCCGTTGATCCTTCACCCCCAGGGTGGGGATCACCGCCTCCGGCAAACCCATCAGCCGCACCAGCACCGAATCGGCGCCGATGCTTTTGCTGGCGATTGCCGCCTCTATCGCGCTGCTGCCGATCGACAAGCTGGTGCCATAGCTGTCTTCGGCCATGGAGACGCCAGCCTCGATCGTGAGGGCGGCGGCTTGGGCCACGGTGGGAGCCAGGGCAACGCCCAAGCCCACGTCGTAGAGGGTGGGGCTGGGATCACCGGGGTTGGCCGCTCGGGCAGAGGTGGAGCGCAGGATCTGGTTGCCCGCGGCCCAGGCGGGCTGGCCGCTGGCGAGCTGGCTGAGCGGGCTGGCCAGGGACAGGTTGATGCTGCTGAGGCGACTGGCCAGGGGCACCAATTCACCCGGATCCATGCGGCCGTTGCCGTGGTCAAACCAGAGCTTCAAGCGGGTCCAATCGCGATCGGCCAGGTCGATCTGGCCGTCCAGGTTGGTATCGAATTGGGCCAGGGCATCCAGGCCGCTGGTGGCGGTGCGGCGGCCATCACTGCTGCCGAAGTATTCCGACAACATCTCGCTGATCGAGGTGATCTGGCCATCGCCATTGCGATCCACCACGACAAAGGCGTCGTTGGTGGCGGTGCCCTGGGCCGTGGTCTGGAGCCAGGCAGTGGGGAAGGGCAGGCCTAGCGCCAGGGTGTCGAAGCGAACTGGGCTGGCGGCCAAATCCACCAAGGCCAGGCCGTCGCCACCCAGGTCCACCATCAGCGGATCGATCTTGTCTAGCTGTCGGATCGGACTGGCGCCCGAGAGAGCCAGCTGCCGTTCCACTGGAGCCGAGCGGCTATCACCGCCCTGCTGTTCCCCCGGCAGGAGGGCGGTTAGCGCAAAACTGATCGAGCCCGAGAGCGTGGCCCCAACCGAGCTGCCCGGGCGACGCAGCAGGAACAGGTTGAGCGTTTCGGCCTGGCTAGCCAGGGAGCTCTCCACCGCAGGGCGGTTAATCAACACCGTGGTGCCATAGGCATCGGTGGCCCCCACCGGCCTGTTGTTGGCATCCACCAGCACCAGGCCATCGGGCACACCGCGCACCACCAGGGCCAGGGCCTCCTCACCATCAAAGGCATTCGAAAGGGAATGGCCCCGTTGCAGGGTGATCTGCAGGTTTTGGCTGGACGGGTCGTAGCTGGCGGCGAGGCTGGGTTGGCGGGCCTGGGCCAACACCGTGAGGTTCAGATCAACGGACTTACTGGCGACGGCAAGGCGACCGGCCAAATCGGCGGCGAAGGTGGCGCTGGCAAAGGGGTCGGCGTTGCTGGCCCGGGCCGAGCTAAGCAGGCGGGCGCTGCCCTGCCAGAGGCCCTTGAAGCCCTCCGGCGCAACCACACTCAAACGCTCCCAGGGCTTGACCTGGCCCGAGAGGGCCGGCAGGTCATAGGTGAGGACAACTGTGGTGCTGCCGTCCGGCGCCAGGCTGGAGGGGAGACGCCGATCGCCGTCAAGCAAGCTGCTGCCTGCTGGCAGGCTGAACTCAAGCTGCACGGTTTGGGCCCCAGCCGGGATCTGCAGGTCGAAGTTCAGGGCTCCCCGTTGGCCGCTAGCGGGGATGCCGCCATCAAAACGGTTGATCTGGGCGGTTGCCGGCTCGATGGCAAAGGACTCCGAAATCAACTGGGGCGTGGCCGCCCAAGCAAAGCTTTTGCTCTCGCCCTCACGGCTGTCGCCATTCGCAATTTCGGTGGCAATCGCCACCACGGTCAGGTCGAGGGGGCTGCCGATGCCCCTGTCCTGAACCAAAATCGCCTGGCTCCATTCGACAGCGCTGAGCAAGACCGCCTGGCCGCTAAGGATCCCCAAGGCGTTACCGCTGGCGTCGCTGACGCGCAGGTTTGTGACGTTGTCAGGCCAGGTGACCCGATAGCTGAGGGCTTCAGACCCGTCCTGATCTACCAGATCAACCCCAATTGCACTGCCCAGTGGGGTGCGAGCCAAGGGATCATTGGGTCCGACGCTACGGCTTTGCCACTGGGGGGCGTTTGCAACGGGAATGAAACTGACCTGGAGCGTGGTGTTGCTACTGGCGCTGGCAGGGCCACTGGCCACCCCGATCGATTCACTACTAAAGGCGGTGAGATTGAGACTGGTGCTGCCGGAACCGAAGGGATAGGAGGAGCGCAGGGCCACCCCATCCAGGCTGGCGAGGCGCCATTGACCTGGGGCCGTGGCGGCAATCAAGCTGGCTGGTTTGCCGGTGCTATCGAGCTGAACGAGCTCAAGGTTGAGCCCACCCTTGGCCTCCAACAACAGACTCAGCTGTTCGGAATCGGGATCGGCATTGCTAACAACCAAGGCATCGCTGAGACGCACCAAGCCTCCCTCCTGGACCTGCGGAGTGCTGGTTAAGACATTGATCACGGGTGCTTTGGATTGGCGATCCACAGCAAGGGTGAGCAGGTGGGGGCTGGCGACGCTGGTCCCGGCCCTGTCCTTGGCCTGAATCTGAAGGGTTGTCGAGAGCAGGCCCACAGTGCTTCCCGTGAGCACGCCCGTGTTGGCATCAAACTGCCAACCAGAAGGCAAGGGCTGACCACCAGCCCGTAGCACGGTGTAGTCGATTCGCTCGGCTGGATCGATGGCCGAGTCGGGGTCGGTAAAGAGGTTTGCAGGAACCAGAAGGCTAAAAGTGCTGTCCTCAGCCAGCGTCCTGCTGCTGAAGCCGGCGGCCACCGTGGGGTTCAACAGCGGTGCATCGTTGACATTGGCGACCGTGACAATCGTGGTGACGTAGGCGCTCACACCACTGCGATCGGTGGCCTGAATCTGGAGGGGTCGCTGACCGACCTGCGAGTTGGTGGGCGCCAGCTTGAGAATGCCACTGGTGGCATCAATGCTGAACCATGCAGGGGAACCGACCGGGGAGTCGCTGGCCTCCTTCACGGCATAGGTGAGGGTGTCAAGCGGACCACCGCTTGCATCCAAAAAGGGGCGATCAGCATCGGCGAACCAGCCACTGACATCCAGTTCAGTGGGGCTATCCTGGATGGTTGTAATCGTTGACTTAGCCTGACCTGTCACCGCCGGGGGGTCGTTGACATTAGCGATAGCAATCGTCAGATAGGCGAGCGTACGGCCACCGACGCGGTCCGTCGCTACAACTGCAAAGGTGCTATCGCCAATGGCTCCTGCACCAGGCATGCCGGTGAGTCGGCCCGTGCTGCTGTTAATCGAAAGCCAGGACGGCACTGTATACGTGGCCCCAGCCAATGTGAAGGACTCGAGGCCGTAGGCAAGGGTGCCATTCCCCCCAATTGTTGAGAACAAAGTAGTCGGCAAGGGGGCATTGAACGCGTCCCCTTGGCGACCCTCAAGGCGGCCTGCAACCGGCACATCACTGGATCCGATCAAGGTGGTCGTCACCAGTCGACTTTCGGCGACAGCCCCGGCCTGATCACGAACGGTGAGCTGGTACGACTGGCGGACCACCTGACCAGCATCCAGACTGCCCAGATCGGCATCGCCGACTGAGTAACTCCAGGACACACTGCCGTCCTTGCCATTGAGCTTCGGCGGGATCGCGGCAGAAAAGCTGCCCCGATAGTTAGCAGCGGCGGGCACAATCTCAACAACGTGAAGATCGTTGAAATCAGCATCAATAAAATTGATCGCGCCAGCTCGAACATGGGTGTAACCATTTGCAAGCGGATCATCCTGTCTTAGCTCGGTGACCGAGGCCTGCAACAATCCACCACCAAAAACAGGCAGGTCATTCGTTCCCGTTATCGTCACAGTAATAACTTGATCAACATAACCACCAAACTCATCACTCACCCGGGCCGTGTAGGACTGCGTTACGACCTCTCCTTCCTTCAGCGCTTGTGTCGCCGCTAGCTCATTATTCAGCGTGTAGGTCCACACACCGC
>Ga0310330_100178_pt1 | contig 18368 bp, 16 predicted proteins | sample LakMicDCLTotalB5_FD_195544 | JGI IMG/M metagenome (GOLD analysis project Ga0310330, IMG submission 195544) | Enriched freshwater cyanobacterial communities from Lake Michigan, Michigan, United States - MI23.DCL.Total.B5 (v2) (version 2) | ecosystem: Environmental > Aquatic > Freshwater > Lake... | reverse complement strand
TCTGGTCGACCGGCAAGTCCCGCAGCCGCTTCATCGCCTGCACATGGTGGGCGAGTTCAATTTCTTCGGCGGGGGTGAGCAGGGGAACCCGGCCGATCGTGCCCAAATACCAGCCGATCGAATCAGCACCAAGGCGGCCACTTTGGCGACTGGCTGAAGCCTTGGCCTGGCCCCCTTTGCGGGCTGGCGCCGATACCCGGGGCGCCAATTCCTGGGAGTCTGAATGCTGCAGCTGCCCAGGAGATAACTCCTGAGGGGGGGAAGTCCCCGCGGAATGCTGAGGTGTCCCCATGACCCTCTGCCTCCTAATTGATTTTGCCGGAATGTAGCACTTGGGCTCAATAAGCAAGGTGTCAAATCGGAAGGATTACTGGGGGCGGCCCAGCTTTTTGCCGATTTGCCCACCTATTAGCCATCGAACGCCGGGAATCTTGCCGAATTTCCCCCGCCCATGGGCCCGATCGAGGTCAGGACTGCGGCACGGCAAGACTGCGCCAACCCTGCATCAACTGGGCTTGAATCGCATGCATCTCAGAATCAGACTGACGTTGGCTGAACCGGCCATCAGCGGCCATATCCCAGGCGCTGCAGGTGTCCGCCAGGTAGGCATTCAAGAGATTTTGCAGTTGTTGACGCAGAACCGGGTCCTCGATGGGGGTAACGGCTTCAACCCGTCGATCGAGGTTGCGGGGCATCCAGTCGGCGCTGCCGAGATACAGCTCATCATCGCCGCCGTTGGTAAACCAGAACACCCTTGAATGTTCGAGAAAGCGGCCAATCACGCTGGAGACGCGGATGTTGTCGCTGATGCCCGCCAAGCCCGGCCGCAGGCTGCACATGCCCCGCACCAGCAGGTCGATCGACACGCCGGCCTGGGAGGCGGCATAGAGCCGCTGGATGATGCGGGAGTCGACCAGGGAATTCATCTTGGCCTTGATCTGGGCCGGCCGGCCGGCCAGGGCATGGGCCGTTTCCCGTTCGATCAGGGCCTCCATGCCGTTGCGCAGGGTCACGGGCGCCACCAGCAGCTTGCGGAAGCTCTGCTGCTTGGAAAAGCCTGTGAGGTAATTGAACAGCTCGGCCAGGTCCTGGCCCAGTTCCGGCCTGGCCGTGAGCAGGCCCAGGTCGGTGTAGAGGCTGGAGGTTTTCGAGTTGTAGTTGCCGGTGCCGATGTGGGCGTAGCTGCGCAGCCGGTCCTTTTCCTTGCGCACCACCAGGGTCACCTTGGTGTGGGTCTTGAGGCCCAGCACCCCGTACACCACATGGACACCGGAGCGCTCCAGCTGGCGTGCCCACTGGATGTTGTTGTCCTCGTCGAAGCGGGCCTTGAGCTCCACCAGGGTCATCACCTGCTTGCCGTTTTCGGCCGCCCGGATCAGGGCGGCGATGATCGGCGAGTTCTTGGAGGTGCGATACAAGGTCATCTTGATCGCCAACACCGAGGGGTCATCGGCGGCCTGGTTGATGAACTCCTCCACCGAAGTGGAAAACAAATCGAAAGGATGGCAGAGCAACACATCGCCGCGCCGCAGCACCGAGAAAATACTTGTGAATTCCTCTGGCTTGATCGAGCCATCCTCCAACTGGCTGCGCTGGGCCCGGGCCAGGGCCGGGGCCGTGCGGCCCATGAAGGGCCTGTCCTTGAGCTGGGGCAAGGGAACCCCCTGCAGGCTCATCAAATCGTCCAGGCCGAGGGGACCATTGATCCGATAGAGGTCCTGGGGCTGCACCGCCGTGCCTTCAATCAGCAGGTCCACCACCTCCTGGGGCATCTCGTTGGCCACCTCCAGGCGCACCACCTCACCGCCCAGGCGGCGTTTGCGCAGGCCCTCCTGCAGGGCCAGCATCAGGTCGTCGGCTTCGAGATCCCTCAGTTCCAGGTCGGCGTCGCGCGTGACGCGGAAGAAGTAATGGCCCTCCACCACCATGCCCGGGAACAGGCGCTGCAGGTTGAAGGACACCACCTGCTCCAGGGGCACGGCGGTGAACACCGGCGCCGGATGGCGTTCACAGAGGTCGGTGGGGATCTGTACGAAGCGGGGCAGGTTCTTCTGGGGCACCTTGACCCGGGCGAACTGGTGATGGCCCGTGTCGGGATCGCGGATCAGGGCGGCAATGTTGAGGCTGAGGTTGCTGATGAAGGGAAAGGGATGGGCCGGATCCACCGCCAGGGGCGTGAGGACCGGGAAGATCGCCTCGTTGAAATAGGTATTGACCCAGTCTTTTTGGTTGCCGTTCAACCGTTCGTAGTCGAGCAGTTGCACACCATGGTCAAACAACTGGTGTTTGAGATAGAGGCGATAATGGGCCTGCTGTTGCTCCAACAGCGGTTGCAGCGCCTCCTGGATCCGGTCCAGCTGCTCCTGGGGCGTCAGGCCGTCATCGCTGAGGGTGGTGATGCCATGCTCCACCTGGGACTTCAGGGAGGCCACCCTCACCATGAAGAACTCATCGAGGTTGTTGCTGAAAATGGCGCTGAACTTGGCCTGCTCCAGCAGGGGCGTGTGTTCATCCAGGGCCAGGGCCAGCACCCGCTGGTTGAAGGCAATCCAAGCCAGCTCCCGATTGATATAGAGCTCGGGGGGCAGAACGGGGTGGCTCATTGCTCTTCAGCCTTGCTTGGGGGGATAGGAAAAGGAAGGGCTGGCAGAATGCGGTCAGCTGGTTCAACAGGAGCCAGACTGATCTGGACCAGGCTGATCAGGATCGGATTGATCAAGGTCAGGTTGATGGGGGCCAGCCATTGCATAAAGCAACTCTATTTAGGTGGTTCTGTGTTCGCCTGCCTTGACACCGGGCAAGCCGCCGGCCACCAGGATCGCCACACCAATCAGCAGCAGGACCCCTAGCCAGAAGGGACTGCGTTGGCCCACGAGTTCGTAGGCCGCCCCTGCAAGGGGTGGCCCCAGGAAGCTGCCCAGGCTTTGCAGTCCTTGCAGGCTACCGAGGGCTGCCCCCTGGCCGGAGGAATCCAGCCGCCGCGACACCAGGCTGCGCAGGCAGGGGGTGACCAAACCGGTGCCAAGGGCCAGCACGGCCACGGCGCCGAACACCACCGGTTGGGCGTTATTTCGGCTGGCCAAGGGAATCAGGCTGCAGCCCACGATCACAAAGCCCAGGCCCGCCAGGGTGAGGCGCCATTCGCCGAAGCGCTTCACCAGCGGGCCGATCAGCCCCCCCTGCACCACCGTGGCCACCACCCCCACGATCAGGAAGGCGGTGGTGGCCAGGCCAGGCCCCCAACCGAAGCTCTGTTTGAAATAGAGAACCAGCACGGCGGTGAAGCCGTTGAAGGCCAGAAAGAAGAGAAAAAAGGCCAGGCAGAGCCGCCGCACTTCGGGGTTGGTGAACACCCGATGCAGCTGGCTGAAGGGATTGAGCTCGCGCTTGCGCGGCAGGGCTCGCCGGGCCGCCACCGGGTGGGTTTCCGGCAACAGGCCGATCACCAGGGCCAGGTTCACAACCGCAAAGCCCATGGCCGCCCACACCGGCAGGGTGACGCCGTAGCGGGCAAGCATGCCGCCGAAGGCGGGACCAAGAATGAAGCCCAAGCCAAAGGCCACTCCGAGCAGACCAAAGGCCTTAGCCCGGTTTTCCGGTGTGGAGATATCGGCCAACACGGCGCCGGCCGTGGCGGCGGTTCCACCGCTGGCCCCATCGAGCAGCCGGGCGGCAAACAGCAAGACCAGGGGAATGGAGGTGCCGGCGGCCCAAGGAATCGCCGCCCAGTTGAGGCTGATCGTGATTGCAAACAGCCCCAGCCCCAGCACCGAACCGGCCACGCAGACCGTGATCACCGGCTTGCGTCCATAGCGATCACTGAGGGCGCCGATCAAGGGCGTGACCGTGAACTGGGCCACGGCATAGCTACCCGCCAATAGCCCCAGGGTGCGGGCGTCCTGGGTGAAGCTCGCCAGCAGGAAGGGCAACAAGGGGAACACGATGCTCTCCCCCAACCGGTCGTTGAGCAGGGTGAGGAAGGCGCAGAAGATCGTCGACGGGCGGATCGAACGCAAGCAGGCAGGCCCCAGGGTTGGCTCAGGCTCCCATGGGAGCGGTCCCGTTGGGGGGCCGCACTGGAGATGATGGAGACGCTGCCTTGCTGAACGATGAAGGACCCCGAACCGGTACAAGCTCCGCGATTGAGCCACCTCAACAGCTCCGGCGAGGTGCACATGGTGGATGTGGCCGATCGGCCCCTGACCCAACGGGAAGCGGTAGCCGAGGGCTTCATCGGCATGGATCCGGCCGTGTTGGCCTTAGTGCTCGAGGGCCGCGCCGCCAAGGGCGATGTGCTGGCGGTGGCCCGGGTGGCGGCCATCCAGGCGGCCAAGCGCACTTGGGAACTGATACCCCTCTGCCATCCGATTGCCCTCAGTGGCGTGGGCGTGGTGATCGAGGCCGCTGCGGATGGCTCCGGGCTGCGCCTGCAGGCCTCGGCCCGCACCACCGGCGCCACCGGGGTGGAGATGGAGGCCCTCACCGCCGTGCAGGTGGGCCTGCTCACCCTCTACGACATGGTGAAATCCGCCGATCCGGCCATGACGATCGGTCCAGTCAGACTGCTCAGCAAGAGCGGGGGCCGCAATGGGGACTGGCGGCGGGATGGCTGAACCCTTTGGCCCTGAAGGCTTACCCCTGGAGCAGGCCCGCGACCGGATTCTGGCGGCCCTCCAGCCCCTAGGAGGGAGCGAAACCCTCTCCCTGGCCGGCTGCCTCGGCCGCGTCAGCGCCGCGCCGGTACTGGCTAAGGAGGCGGTGCCGGGTTTCCGCGCCTCGCTGATGGATGGCTACGCCATTGCCGGTGAGGCCATCCCGGCCCCCGGTAGCCGCTGGACCCTGGTGGGGGTCTCCGCCCCAGGGGCTCCCCATGGCGGCCGCCTCGGGCCGGGCCAGGCAATTCGTATCCTCACCGGCGCGCCCGTGCCCGAGGGCAGTGGCAAGGTGCTGCCCCAGGAGCTAGTGGAGCTCAGCAGCGACGGCCTGTTGGTGCTGGTTCGGGACAGCGGCCCCAACCCCTGGATTCGTCAGCCCAACGAGGAGGCCGCCCCAGGCCAGCTGTTGCTGGGGGCCGGCCAGCGCCTGGGCCCGGCTGACCTGGGCCGGCTAGCCAGTTGCGGCGTCGCTGCCATCGCCGTGACCCGGCGGCCGCGGCTGGGCCTGCTAATCAGCGGTGATGAACTGCTGCCACCTGCGCTGCCACGGGGCCCCGGCCAAATCTGGGAGAGCAACGGCACCCTGCTGGAGGCGTTACTGCAGCGGTTGGGCTACCCGGTGGCGATTCAACGGGTGGTTGCTGACCAGCCTGATCTGCTGCGCCAAGCCCTACTGGAACTGGCCCAGGGCTGTGATGTGGTGATCAGCACCGGCGGCGTCTCGGTGGGGGACAAGGACTGGATCAGGCCCCTGGTGGCGGAGCTGGGATCGGTGAGTTTCTGGAAGCTGCATCTCAAGCCAGGTCGGCCCTTTGCCTGGGGACAACTGGCGGACAAACCCTTCTTTGGCTTGCCAGGCAATCCCGTGGCGGCGGCCATTACCGCCCTGCAGCTGCTCTGGCCCGCCCTGCAACAGCTCGAAGGCGGCCAGGTGCAGCTGCTGCCGCGGCTACGGGTGCGGCTGGAGGCGCCCCTGCGGCGGGGGGGAGGTCGACCCGAACTAGCCCGGGCCGCACTGGTGATTGGTCCCCAGGGTGAGTTGCTAGCCCGGGTGAGCGGCTCCCAGGCCTCCTCCCGCATCGGCTCCTTGCAGGGGGCCGACCTGCTGCTGGAAATCCCAGCCGAGCTGGACTCCCCGGAGGCGGGCCAGGAGCTCTGGGCCCAACTGCTGCGCCTGCCGATCTTCTAAGGGGCATCCCGCCGGGGTACCGGCCCGACCAAGCTCGGGACTCGGCCGGGAACTGGGCTTGGGCCAGGTCTCAGAGGGGGGTATTCCCCGTGATCCAGATGCCCTCGCCGCCACTCCATTCCCGCTTCCAAAAGGGGGCGTCGTGCTTGAGCGCTTCCAGCAACTCCTGGCAGCAGCGTTGGGCGGGGCCGCGCCGATCGGCGGCCACGGCCACCAGCACGATCGCCTCCCCCGGCAACACCCGGCCGATGCGGTGCTCCACCAGCACGGCCTCCACCCCGTGGCGCGCACCAAGGTCGGTCGCCAGCCGCTCCAGCTGGCGCTCGGTCATGCCGGGATAGTGCTCCAGCTCGAGGGCTTCCAGGGGTTGGCCATTGGCGCTGGTAACCCTCACTCGCCCAATGAAGTGGGAGGCCGCCGCAGCCTGTCCCGGGCCTTGGCGCTCCCAGGCAACCAGGCTGGCGAGGGGATCAAAGCGGGCCGAGTGCAGCTGCACCTGCAGGTGGGACATGGCCCTCAGCCTCCGCTGATCGCAGGGAGAAAGGCCACCTCATCGCCATCGACGAGCAGGTGGTCCCCGTTGGCAAAACTCTGGTTGACCGCCACCCGAACAGACTCGGGCAGGGGGCCAGCGGGCAAGGCCGATGCCGCTAGCTCCCTGTCCCCCTGGGCTTTCCAGTGCTGGCCGATCTGCAGGATCTGCCACAACCGCTCGGGGGTGGGGGGGTGGGGCCCGGCTGGCACGGTGACCAGGCGCCCATCCCAACCGGCTTGCTCCCGTAGGCCGGCGAACAATCTCACCACCACGGTGATAACCCGGCCCCTGGATTCAGGGCCAGGGACGGGGTCTGCCATGGGAGTTGGAATCAAGCCATTAACCTAATTTGAATCTGTGGACAATCTGGCAAGTGAGCCTCTCGATTGCCCTACTGACCGTCTCCGATACGCGCACCCTGGCTGACGATCTCAGCGGCGAAGCCCTACTTGCACGTCTCAGCACAGCCGGCCATCGGCTCATCGACAGGGCTCTGGTGCCGGATGACCGCTACCGCATTCGGGCGGCTGTCAGCCAATGGATTGCCGATCCCGCCGTCCAGGTGGTGATTAGTTCCGGGGGCACGGGCCTCACCGGCCGCGACGGCACTCCGGAGGCGGTGGCGCCCCTACTCGACAAAACAATTGAGGGCTTTGGTGAGCTGTTTCGGGTGCTCTCCTTTGAAACGATCGGCACCAGCAGCCTGCAAAGCCGTTGCCTGGCGGGGGTGGCCAATGGCACCGTGATCTTCGTGTTGCCGGGTTCCCTCGATGCGGTGCAAACCGCCTGGGATCGGTTAATTGCATCCCAGCTCGACGCCACCACCAAACCTTGCAATCTGGTGCAATTGCTACCGCGACTCCAAGAAGTATAAACCTTGTAAATACCTTCAGCAGAAAGGACTAAATCTTAGCAATTGATATCCATCACGAAAGGAATAACTTGGCAGCCAATCATTGACTGGGTGCAGCACAACTTTTGCCATAGGCTATCCTACATCATTGAAACAGACCAATCAAGCAATCCGTGAACCTAGTCCCGGCTTGCGACCCCCACTAAACTGGCCCCTAATCGGGCAAAGGGTTTTAAAGATCTCAGAAAACAGCCCGATCATTTACCCACCCTTCAAGCTCACGATAAGATATAGAATTTTGGCCTACGCGCACAGCTGTATAGGAGCCGCCTCCCTCTGCTTGCTGGTACTTGCTAGCGGCTCGCTGCTTGCCAGCCTGAAAAAAATTGAGAGCCTCCCGGTCGAGGCCGCCGAAGCCAACAAGCCCCTGCTGGTAGGGGCGGCCATCAGCCTGAGAGAACCACTCAAAACCCTGGCCCCTAGTTTCTCAGCCGCCCAAAAGGTAGCGCCCACCTTTCACTTCGCCGCCTCAGGCGTGTTGCAACAGCAGATCCAAAAAGGGGCCCCAATCGATGTCTTCGTGTCGGCAAGCGACAAGCAGATGGACCGGCTGGAGAAGGCTGGCCTGCTGGTGGCCGGCAGTCGCCGGGTGATCGCGGGCAACCAGCTGGTGCTGGTGGTGCCCTCCCGCTCGCCCCTGCACTCCCTGCGGTTCCAGGGACTGGACAGCATGGCCATCCGTCGAATCGCCATCGGCGATGACAGCGTGCCCGCCGGCGACTACGGCCGCCAGACCCTGGCCTACTACGGCCTCAGTGAAGCGGTGAAGGCTAAATTAGTGCCCCTGGGCTCGGTACGGGCCGTCGCCAATGCCGTAGCCGCAGGCCATGTGGATGCTGGCATTGTTTACAAAAGCGATGCCCACAATGTGCCCAATCTGCGCATTGTCGCTGGCGCCCCCGAAGCCAGCCACGCACCGATTCGCTATAGCGCCGCCATGATCACCGCTAGCCGCCAAGCAAAATTGGCCAGCGCCTACCTGGGCAGCCTCACCACGGCCCAGGCAAGCCAGCTGTTCCGCCGCTATGGCCTGCTGCCTCGGCCCGCGGCGGCGAACCGATGAACGGGGCCAGCCCCGAGCTCTCTCCCCTGTGGCTGTCCCTGCGCAGCGCCAGCCTGGCGGTGCTGCTGGTGGCGCCCCTGGGCTTTGCCTGTGCCAGGCGTTTGCGTCAGTTGCGGGGCTGGCAACGGGGCCTGGCCGAACTGGCGGTGCTCTCGCCCCTGGTGCTGCCGCCCACGGTGGTGGGCTTCATCCTGTTGCAACTGTTGGGCCGCTACGGGCCGATCGGCGGCCTACTCAACCGCTTTGGGTTTGAGATCGTCTTCAGCTGGCAGGCCACGGTGTTGAGCTCGGTGGTGGCGGCCTTCCCGCTGATGGTGCGCTCCGCCCTGGCGTCCCTGGAGCAGATCGATGAATCCCTGCCCCAGGTGGCCCGCAGCCTGGGGGCCAGTGAGGGGCGAATTCTGCGCCAGATCATCCTGCCCCTGGCCATGCCGGGCCTGGTGGCCGGGGTGAGCCTCAGTTTTGCCCGGGCCCTGGGGGAATTCGGCACCACCTTGATGCTGGCGGGCAACATCCCCGGCCAAACCCAAACCTTGCCCCTGGCAATCTTCGCCGCGGTGGATGCCGGTGAGACGGGCCAGGCCTGGTTTTGGACCCTGCTGGTGCTGCTGCTCAATGGCTGTTGCCTGCTGGTGATGCAGCTGTTTGAAACGCGAGCCAAACGGCGTCCGCCCGGCCGAAACCGGCTCTGGGGGGTGGGCCGCCGCCTGGGGCGCGTGGCCTGGACGTTGCGGCACCGGGCCAGCCCCCTTGGCAGCCAGGACACCGGCAGCATGAACCACCAAAGGGGCCCGACGATTCCCTTCTTGCTCAAGGTGGACCTGGATCACCAGCTGGGTCCCTTTGCCCTGCAATTGGCTTTCAGGAGCACCAGCCGCAGGCTCGGCATCCTCGGGGCTTCCGGGGCCGGCAAAAGTCAGCTGCTGCGCTACCTGGCCGGGCTAGAAACACCGGAACGGGGTCGGATTGAACTCAACGGACGGGTGCTATTTGACAGCGAAAGCAAGATCAACCTGCCGTTGCAAAGGCGGCGCATCGGCCTGGTCGTGCAGCACTACGCCCTGTTTCCCCACCTCAATGTGGCGGAGAACGTCGGATTTTCCTTGTCAACGTTGCCACCCGAACAGCGACAGGAACGGGTCAGACACCAACTCGAGCGGGTAGGGCTTCGCGAACTGGGCCATCGCTATCCCAGCCAACTCTCCGGTGGCCAACAGCAACGCATCGCCCTGGCCCGGGCCCTGGCCAGCGAACCCGATTTACTCCTGCTCGATGAACCCTTCTCCGCCCAGGACACCTACCTGCGCCGCCAATTGCAGCAACAACTGGCCGACCTTCTGCAGGATTGCCAGGTGCCGGCCTTGCTGGTGACCCACGACCTGGAGGAGGCCTACCGGCTCAGCGACGACCTGCTGGTGATTGACCAGGGAAAACTGCTAGCCCATGGGCCCAACCATGAGGTGTTTGACCAACCCCGGGACCTAGTGGTGGCGCGCCTGAGCGGCTGCAAGAACTTTTCCCGGATTCACCAGCTCTCGCCCACCCGGCTCTGGGCCCTGGATTGGCAGCTCGAGATCCAGCGCCAGGAGCCGGTTGATGCCGCAATCAGCCATGTGGGCATCCGCGCCAACCATTTGAAACTGGTTGCTGCAGAGCAGATCCACCAGCCCTTAGCCAGCAATCAATGGCTGTGCCAATTGGTTAAGGTGAGTGAGGGGCCCTTCCAGGTGAGTGCCTATGTGGTGCCAACCGACCGCCCGGGACACAACCAGCAGCCCATCCAGGTGGAAGTGCGCCGCACTGAATGGCAGCAGCTTTGCGATCGTCGCCAACCCTGGGTGCTGCAGTTACCAGTGAAGCAGCTGATGATGCTGCATTGCAGTTCAGGGAAGACCCGGTAGAGCTCACTGTCCTAAGTAGATCTAAGCCAGCCACCTTTAACCGCCCAAATAGGCCATTTCGGCAGCCGATCTTGCCGCGGATGGAGTCTCAATCTGCCGTTCTTCACTATATCGATCCTGCCGCTGGCTCCAGAGCCGACCCAGGGCCAGGCTGAGGCCGCTGGGATTCGGAACTGGCCGCAACCAGGGGCGTAGGTCCGTGCCTTGGGAGGCAAACAGGCAGGTGTAAGCCTGGCCATCGGCCGTGATCCGCAGGCGATTGCAATCACCACAGAACGGGGCACTGATCGAGGCCACCACCGCCAACACACCCTGGCCGTCGCCATAGCGCCAACGCTGGGCCGTGCCATGCGGCGTCCTGCCCAGGGGCTCTAGGGGCCAGCGTTGGCCAACCTGATGAACCATCTCGGCGGCCGGCATCACATCAGCCGGGCTCCAGCCATTGCGCGTGCCCACGTCCATGGCCTCAATCAGGCGCAGTTCCACCCCCTGGTGGCGGGCCTGCTGGGCCAGGGGCAGAAGCTGGTCGTCATTGCGTCCCCTCACAATCACGGCGTTAAGCTTGAGGGCAGCGCGAGCCGGATCGAAACCGGCTGCCTTGGCATGGTCGATCGCGGCCAGAATCCGGTAGAGGGTCTGCTCACCCCTAGCTCGATCCCCAAGCCCGGCCATCTGGGCCACGCTTTCTGCGGTGGTGCCGTCGAAGCTGAGGGTGAGCCGATCGAGCCCGGCTCGCCTGAGGGCCTGGGCCCGGGCCCGGTCCAGCAGGCTGCCGTTACTGGTGAGGGCGATCTCGCGAAGCCCCTGGTCGCGCAAGGGCTGGACAGCCTCGATCAGGGCCTCCAACTCGCGGTTGAGCAGGGGCTCCCCGCCCGTTAGGCGCAGGCTGGTCACCCCCTGGCCCACGGCGGCCCCAACCACCGCAAGCCGCTCCTTCAGGGTCAACACGCCATCGGGCTCCTGGCCATCGGGAAGGCAATAGGGACAGGCAAAGTTGCAGCGGGCTGTCAGGGACAGCCGCAGAACCCCCAGGGGCCGTTGGTGTTGATCCAGGGGGCGATCGGGTTGCAGAAAGGAAATCATTCTGCCGGGAAATCTAATCGATTGCAGGGGTGATTCACTCGCCTGCAAAGTCTTCGTCAAAGCCTTACCAAGCAGGCAATCCATAGCCCCAAACGCTCGCATTCCAGAAAGAACGACCGAGACAATCGATCCATCGAGGTCAAACCCTTTACCTAGAATTCACCGCGGCATTCCCACTCCCAGCCCAGCCCAGTCGGCTGGATAGTTGCAGTTCCTCAGTTGATCGGCAGGCAGTTCAATCTGATGGGGCCGCTCCTGGGCAAGCCAGGTTTGCAGCCGCCGTTCACCCGAGTCCAAAAAACGCCGCAGGTCGCTGCGACGCTGGGCCGTGGCGGGATAGATCCCGAGCAAGGGCTGGGCACGGTCCCCATCATGGGCCAGCACGATGTCAGTTTGCTGGGCACCTGCCTGCAGCAGCAATCGCAGCGACGATTCCCCTAGCCAAGGCATATCCACGGGGCAGAGCAGCAGCTGGCAGCCCGGGTTGCGTTCAAACAAGCGTTGCAGGGCTAGCAACGGCCCCTGCTGGGGAGCCTGCTCAGGAACTGGGTGAATCCTTAGCTGGCCCTGCCTGTTCAACTCTGCCGCCAGCTCTAGGTGGCTGGTGTGCCGGGTCAAAAGGGTGACCGGTTCCCCCAGGGTGCCCAGCAGACGCAATTGGCGCTCCAGCCAGCTGCCCCCCTCGGGATGGGGCAACAGGGCCTTGTCCTGGCCCATGCGCCGGCTGTCACCGCCACTGAGCAGACAGGGCCTCAGGGGCCTGGGCAGGGGCGGCATCAGGGCGTCTGGAAGGGGCGGACCTGGCACCCAAGCTTGATGGGGCCCGTCTCTGAACCCTCGGTTGCCGGGGGCCCGGGCCTTGGTGGCAACCGCTACCAATCGGGCCCCGCTGCCCTTGATCGAATGGGGGGCCTACCCCGGCCCCCGGCCGCCGCCCCGATGCCGCCGGTTGCCGACTCCGACGCTGCCTCCACCCCCGGGGCCCTTCCCGGGGCCGCCCGGGCCCAATGTCCTTACTGCGGCGTGGGTTGCGGCCTAGAGCTCAAACCTGGCGAACCGGTCCCAAAGCCCGAGGCCAGCCCCCCAAGCTGGACGGTGCGGGGCGATCGCCAGCACCCCTCCTCCCTGGGCCAGGTGTGCATCAAGGGGGCCACGGTGGCCGAAACCCTCGACCACAACCGCCTGGTCCAACCCCAATGGCGCGAGCGGCTCGACCAACCCTTTCGCCCGATCGACTGGGAGCAGGCATTCACGATTCTGATTAATCAAATTCAGCAGACCCTCGCCCGCCAGGGCCCCTCGGGGCTGGCCATGTATGGCTCGGGCCAGTTCCTCACCGAGGATTACTACGTCGCCAACAAGCTGTTCAAAGGGGCCCTGGGTAGCAACAATTTCGATGCCAATTCCCGGCTCTGCATGAGTTCGGCGGTGTCGGGATACGCCCGCAGCCTGGGCTCCGATGGCCCGCCCTGCTGTTACGACGATCTCGATCTGGCCGATCTGGTGGTGCTGATTGGCACCAACACGGCCGACTGCCATCCGGTGCTGTTTCAGCGCCTGCTCAAACGCAAACGCAAGGCCAAAGAAGCCCTTCAGATCGTCGTGGTCGATCCCCGCGCCACCGCCACCAGCGACGCCGCCGACCTGCACTTGGCGATTCGTCCCGGCACCGATTTGGCGTTACTGCATGGCATCGGCCATCTGCTGCTGCGCCAGGGGGCCATCGATCGCGCCTTCGTTGATCAGCACACGGAAGGATTTGCGGCCCTGGACACGCTCTGGCAGGCCTGGACGCCGGAGCGAGTAAGCATCCTGTGTGGCATTGCGATCCCCCAACTCGAGCAGCTGGCCCAACTCTGGGCGCGCAGCACGGCCGTGCTCAGCCTCTGGTCGATGGGGGTGAACCAGAGCCGCGAAGGCACCGCCACCGTGGGCGGCATCATCAACCTGCACCTGGTCAGCGGCCAGATCGCCCGACCGGGGGCCGGGCCCTTTTCCCTGACGGGCCAGCCCAATGCCATGGGCGGCCGCGAAGCCGGCGGCCTGGCCCAGCTGCTGCCGGGCTATCGCGCCATCGCCAACCCGGCGCACCGGGCCGAAGTGGAGCGCCACTGGGGCTTGGCCCCCGGGGCGATCGCGGCCGAGCCGGGGCTGGCGGTATGGGAGCAGGTGGAGGCGATGGAGCGGGGCGAAATCGGCCTCTGGTGGGTGGCGGCCACCAATCCGCTGGTGAGCCTGCCCTGGCTGGATCGGGTGCGGGCCGCCGCCCAAAACTGCCCCCTGGTGGTGCTGAGCGAGGCCTACGCAGGCACAGAAACGGCAGCGGTGGCCCACCTGCTGTTGCCGGCGGCCCAGTGGAGTGAAAAGGCCGGGGTAATGACCAATTCGGAGCGGCGCATCACCCTCTGCCCCGCCTTTCGCCAGCCCCCCGGGGAGGCCCGCGGCGACTGGGAGATCTTTGCCGAGCTAGGCCGGCGGCTGGGCTTTGTCAGCCAGTTCAGCTTCGACTCGGCGGCAGCGGTCTGGCAGGAGTTCAGCGCCCTCACGGCAGGCAGGGTCTGCGATCTCAGCGGCCTCAGCCATGGCCTCCTGGCCGAGCACGGACCCCAGCAATGGCCCTTTCCCCAGGGCTGCGCCCCGGGCGCCGGCCAAGCGCGGCTCTATGGCGATCGCCGCTTTGCCACCCCCTCGGGCCGGGCCCAGCTGGTCGCCGAGCAACCCCTGGGCCTGGCTGAACCACCCTGCGACCACTTCCCCCTGGTGCTCACGGTGGGCCGCTACCTGGGCCACTGGCACACGATGACCCGCACGGCCCATGTCGAACGCATCCAGCAGCGCCACCCGGTGCCCCTACTGGAGGTGAATCCCGCCGACGCAGCACGCCATGGCCTGGTCGATGGAGCCCTCGGCCAGGTGCGCTCCCGCCGCGGGGCGGTGGCGGCCCAGGTGCTGGTCACCGACCGGATCCGGCCCGGCACGGTGTTTTTGCCGATGCATTGGGGCGCCAGCCAGGAGAAGGCCTGCGAAGCCAATCGGCTCATGCATGAACTCGGCTGTCCAATCTCCAAACAACCGGAACTCAAGGCTGCAGCGGTGACCCTGGAGCCCGTGACCCCCGAACCCGTCATCCAGGGGACCCCAACCCTGGAAGCCCTGGCCTAATCGGGCCTTCAGGCCTGCATCAGCTGGGGCGCCAGCCGCAGACCCCCACCAGGACAAGTCTGGGTACTAATCAGGCCAGCCTTGCGCCATTTAGAGAGTTGGCGGGTCACGGTCACCCGGGTGTGGCCACTGAGTTCGGCCAGCTGAGCATGGGTGAGCAGCATGGGGAGTTCATACCATTCACCGCAACGGCGCCCCAACCGTTCCACCAGCAGCTGCATCAGGGCGGCAATGCGCTGTTCCGCCTCACCCAGATGGCGAATCATCAATAGGGCCACGGTCCAATCATTGAGACTATTCGACCCTTCCGAGGGCAAGCGTTCCTCGTCATCCTTGAGCTCCACGGGGAAAATGGCTTCCAAATGAAGGCGCGAACGACGCAGTAATTCGAGATTCAGCTGATCGCCCGCTTGGAGGAAACCCAAGGTGATGGCAGGGGCATCGAGGGGCTCAAGCTCTAGCCCGGAAATGGCCACCCGCAGCAGGCCCTGGGCCACATTGAGACAGGAACTGCGTTGCAGCAAAGCAGCATCGAGGACCATCGTATGGCCCACGGCAATCTGCAAGGTCAGGGCCGGGGTGAGGGATGGCGCTAGGGATAGGGCTTCTGTCTCAAGCATCATCATGGGCATGGCGCCGGTATAGAAAATCAAGGGCGTGGTTGCGCAGCTCGCCATAGCGGGGATCGGCCTGAATCGCTTCGAAGCGGCGGGGGCGCTCAAAGGGAACCTGGACAATTTCACCAATGGTTGCCGATGGGCCATTGGTCATCATCACCACCCGATCGGCCAGGAAGAGGGCTTCATCAATGTCATGGGTAATCATCAAGACGGTGGGCTTCTGTTCCCGCCAGATGGTCAGCAGTTCTTCCTGCAGCTCCTCCTTGGTAATCGCATCGAGGGCCCCGAAGGGTTCATCGAGCACCAACACCTGGGGACTCACGGCAAAGGCGCGGGCGATGGCAACCCGCTGACGCATGCCACCGGAAATCTCGTCGGGTCGCTTCGAACGGGCCTCGATCAAACCCACCATCTCCAGGTGGTGCTCGACCACCGCGGCCCGCGCCTGCACCGCCAGCTCCGGCCGGGCCGAGCGCACGGCCAGATCCACGTTCTGCTCAACGGTTTGCCAGGGCAACAGGGAGTAGTTCTGAAACACCACCATCCGGTCGGGGCCTGGCCGGCCAATCGGCTCACCCCGCAACAACACCTCACCGCTAGAAGGCTTGAGGAAGCCTGAAACCATATTGAGCAAGGTCGATTTGCCGCAACCGGAATGGCCGATCACACAGACAAACTCCGATTGTTTGACCTGCAGATTGATCTGGCTAAGGGCTTCAAAAGGGCCGCGTTGGGTTGCAAAAACCTGGCCCACCTCCCTGAATTCCAGGAAGGGCTGGTTGCCTGCTTGACCATCGGCACCAGGGACAGGGGCGACGTCTGGGCTGATCTGGGTGGACATCTCAGGGGGAGGGCAGGGAACGGTCGGCCGAGGCGCTATCGGGCAACGGGAGACTCGCCACCACGGGCTGGCCCGTGAAGGGAAGGGCCTTCAGGTAGGCGAGCGGGTCGTCCTGGTCAAAACTGAGGCCGTCGGCGAGGGCAAACGGTTTGCGATCGGTGGGGAGGGCGGGGAAGCCGGCCCGCTCCAGGGCACTGGCGCAGAGGTCGCTGCGGTAAACGCGGCTGAGCAGCTCCACCCGGTTGCTCGGGAAGGGACTCCACCCCCAGCGACTGAATTGGCTGAGAATCCAGCAGCCCTCGGCGGGATTGGCGCTATGGGCCCGATCGGAGTGGTAGCGGTTCAGGGGCAGGCGATTCCCAGCCGGTTCACCAGTGCCGAGATCGATCTGGCGCTGCAGGGCCACGGCCGAAGACACCCCCAGCCACTGGGGCCGGCTCAACAAACCCACAAGCGTTTCCCGTTGAGCCCCGTCGTCACAGAGCTGGCCGGCCCGCATCAAGGCGGCACAGAAGGCCAGCAGGCTGTCCTGGTGGCTGTCGGCCCAGCCTTCATGGCAGGTGAACACCTTTTCAGGGTGGCCACTCCAGATCTCGAGGTCGGTGGCCAGCCCGTAGGCCAGACCCGCCTCGACGGCCTGGGCCACCCGGTAACGGCCGGCGATGAAGCCATCGATCTCCCCATTGACCAGGGCTGCCTGCATCGCCAGGGGCGAGAGGGTGATCCAGGTCACCTGGCGATCGGGATCGATGCCAACGCTGGCTAGCCAATGGCGCAGCAACAGCTCCTGCATGCTGCCCTTCTGGCCAATGGCCAGCCGCAGCGGAGCCGCTTGGGCGTTGAGCAAGGCTGCCAACTCCCGGCCGCTGCGCACCCCCGCATCGAGGTAGCGGCGCGCCATGCAAAGGGCATTGCCATTGCGGGTGACGGTCATGGGCGTGATCGCCGGCCAGCCGGACTTGCCATGGAGGCCCAGGGTCAGGGCGAGGGGCGTGGTCGCCGACGTGATCGCCCCATCGAGCTCACCGGCCTTCAGTTTCTCCTCCAGCTGCTGCCAACGGCTGAAGACAATCGGCACCACGTTGAGGTTCTGCTCGCGGAAAAAGCCCCGATCCAGGGCCAAGGCCAAGGGGGCAATATCGAGCCCTGGCAAATAGCCCAAGCGGATCGTGGTCGGCGCAGCAGATACCGGGGCCCCGTTGCTTGGGCGAGCGCCAGTGCCAGCCCCTGCAAGCCTGGGTGCCTTGGCTTCGCCCCGGCGCTGCCTGAGGCGGCGTTGTTGTTGCAGAAAGCCAATCAGTTCGCCACGCAGGGCGTAATAGTCGGGGTGCTCCATCACCTCCAGGCGTTGGCGCGGCCGGGCCAGGGGCACCTTGAGAATCTGGCCGATGCCGGCCTCGGGGCCGTTGGTGAGCATCACGACCCGATCGGAGAGCAGCAGGGCCTCATCCACATCGTGGGTCACCATCACCGTGGTGACACCAGCCTCCTGGCAGATCTGCATCAGTTGCTGCTGGAGATTGCCCCGGGTGAGGGCATCTAAGGCACCAAAAGGTTCATCCAGCAGCAACAGCTTGGGCCGGATCGCCAGGGCCCGGGCAATGGCGACCCGCTGCTTCATGCCACCGGAGAGTTCGGCCGGGCGTTTTTCCGCCGCCTGGCTGAGTCCCACCAGCTTGATATTGGCCTCCACAACCGCGGAGCGTTCCTCCCCGCTGGCATCCGCCATGACGGCATCCACAGCCAGGGCAATGTTCTGGCGAACGCTTTGCCAGGGCAGCAAGGAGTAGTTCTGAAACACCACCATGCGATCGGGACCCGGATCGGTGATCTGGCGGCCGTTCATCAAGATGCCGCCCTGGCTGGCCTGGGCCAGGCCCGCCATCAGATTGAGCAGGGTGGACTTACCACAGCCGGAGTGGCCAATCAGCGAAACAAATTCACCGTCTTTGATCTCCAGATCAATATCCTTAATGGCAATATAATTGCTGCCATTGGGCAAAGAAAAACTCTGGGTAACATTATCAACGGTTAAAAGCGTTGCCATCTCAACGCCTCCGCCCACTAACGCGATCGCCAACCATGCCCACGAGCCGGTCGAGAATCAAGCCCACAATGCCAACGTAAAAAATCGCCAGGATGATTTGGCTGGTGCTGGTATCACCGCCGGCGTTGTAGGCATCCCAGATAAAGAAACCAATGCCGCCATCGGCCTTGAGCATCTCGGCGGCCACAATGGCCAGCCAGGCCAGGCCGACGGAAATGCGCAGGCCCGTGAACACATAGGGAGCCGTAGCCGGCATTAAGATATCGCGGAGATAGCTGATCTTGCCGAGCCGCAGCACCCGGGCAACATTGATGTAATCCTGGGGAACTTCGCGGATACCCACCGCCGTATTAATAATG
>Ga0310330_100177_pt1 | contig 18411 bp, 9 predicted proteins | sample LakMicDCLTotalB5_FD_195544 | JGI IMG/M metagenome (GOLD analysis project Ga0310330, IMG submission 195544) | Enriched freshwater cyanobacterial communities from Lake Michigan, Michigan, United States - MI23.DCL.Total.B5 (v2) (version 2) | ecosystem: Environmental > Aquatic > Freshwater > Lake... | reverse complement strand
ATGGTGAAGTCCCCGGCCCAGTCTGGCCGGATGAAGACTCTCATTCACCCTGGACCGGTTGCCGGGGTCCACGTCACTGAGATTCGCCAATCCGAAGCGCTTCATTGACAGCTTGATCAGAGCTTCAAGTTCAAGCCGACATCAGGCCTTGACCTCTCTGTAGAGCACGTGTATACTGCATGTATTAACCGCCTCCGCTTTGGAGGCCGGTGCCCGTACCAACCCATGGCCCAGCTCCTCCTCGCCGGCACCGAGATCGGCAGTGGCTCCACCCTGCAGGAGGCGCTGAAGCTGGTGCAGGGCCGTTTGCAGGGTTGGGCCAGCAATTCGGGCGCCTTCAACGCCCTGTTGCAGGAAGCGTTTGGGGATCGGAGCTCAGACGCCACCAACGCCTTGCAGGCCAGCATCCGGGCCAGCGGCCTGGGGATCAGGCTTGAGCTCCTCGATGCCGCCACCCTCAACGGCATGAACGGGGCCTACACCAGCGATGCGCCGCAGGGTGGTGAACGCATCTATCTCAACGCCGCCTGGCTGCAAACGGCCACCGCCAGCGAGATTGAGGCGGTGCTGCTTGAAGAGATCGGCCATGCCATCGATCACCGGCTCAACGGCGCCGCCGACAGCCCCGGTGATGAGGGCGAAGTCTTCTCGGCCCGCCTGCGCGGCCTGATTCCCGCCAGCTCGGCCTCCACAGAGAACGATCACCGCCAGATCAACCTCAACGGCACGGCCGTGGCCGTTGAGGCCTTTCAGGCCCACATCGGTCCGGGGGCGCTCAGCGGCACCCAGATAACGGGACATACCGTGGCTGCCGCCACCAAGAATCATCAGGAATCGCGATCACCGGGGCAGATGCGCCTCTCGGTGTCCGTTTCTCGAACCCTGGGCAGAAAGTTAAAGCTGCTGGCCCATGATCGAGAGATGACGGTTTCCGCCTTGCTCCTGGAGTTGATCAAGGCTGAGACTCAGAAGTTTGAAGCGATAGAGGCCTGATTCAGTTTGACCCGGAGTGTGATCAGAGGCTGAAGCTGGTGCTGGTCTTGTGAGATCAGCTTGAGGTTGCCAAGCAGTTCGAGGGCCTGATCGATCGTGTAAACAGTTTTGCCTTCGTATTCGAGGCCTCTTGCGGTATTGTCCCTGGAATGATTGGTTAAATCTAGTTCTTCCTGCGGAGTCCTGCCATAGATGGCTCGGTAGCTTTTGCTGGCCGTTGTGATGGAGCCAAGTCCGCTTTCCATGATCAGCGTGGCTGCGTTGTCCAGCTGGCCGTTGTTATGGAACAACAAACGATGCAATTGACTAAGCCGCCATAATTTTAACCAGCGCATCGGCGTCATCTTGAAGCGATTTTGGAAGCTTGTTTGAATCGTTCTTGGCGTCACGTTGATGGCCTTGGCAAGCTGATCGAGATTGATCGCCGTCGCCGCGCTCTGATTGTCTAGCCACTGCAGCGATGCGATCACATGTCTGCCAGCGGAACTGATCCTGCTCCTGCGTGCTTGTCGTTGAATCAATCAGCTTTTCAATGGGCTCACAAAGGCGAACCAGGTTGGTGGATGCTTCTTTGCCATCGAGGGCCAGGATGGAAGCAATGCCAAGACCTCGGAAAGCCAGTTCAAGCAGAAAACGTGCAGCTTCGATCCTCGATCTGCCCGAGAGCCGGGTGATCACGGTGGATATCTTCGAAACGGAGGAAGCCCGCAGCCTTTTGACCAGCCACCGGCTCGCTCGCTACGTCCAGGAGCGCCTGGTGGCGAGCAGCCTGGAGCCGTCCGTACTGGCCACGATTGCGGCGGCAGTGGCGGCTACACCTGGGCCTGTGCTGGTGTTTCTCGACGATTGGCATGGCGGTGACCACGTGCTGGCTGAACTCCAGGCCTATGCCCCGTTTGTCGGCCCCGATGGCTTGCTTGTGGTGGCCGATACCTCATTTGCCGATCTAGCAGGAACTCCCGTGGCTCCATTCCGCTCGCTGCTGCACTCAAATCCCCGCACGGCGATCGCCTCGTTTCTGAGCTCCACCCCCGAGTTCGAACGCACGACGGATTTTGTTCAGGCTGGTCTTTCCAATTTTGCTGATGGCCTGCTGCGCCGCTGTCAACTGGTCTGATCGTTCGCGTGCCGCTTTGCAGGAATCGTTGCGGGCCCCAAGCCGTTGCTGCGGTGGTTCCCGGTCGCGAGGCCATTGAACATGTGACCATTGCAGCTTCTATGCCTAGCGCATGTGCATTGCCTGCTTAACGCAGGTGTGGATCTGCGTATTACTGCTTCGATTCATCAATGGCTTGGTGGTTTTCGCGCCACCTCGAGAGGGGGGTGGTCTGCGACATGATCGGTAGAAGACCCTTTGACCTTTCATGGCGGATACCGCGCAGGCGATCGGTGCTCTTGATTCGACCCTGAGCGCTGGATCCGACGCGTCGGTCACGTTTCCAGTAACGGCTGCGGCGACCTCCAGCGCCACCTCCACCAACGGCACGGCCGATGCCAGCGCTTTCGTGGGCAACGCCGCCGGTGCTGTCACCAGCATCGCCACGCTGGGCAACAACGCCACGATCGCCGCCACGGTGACCGGCAGCGCGATTGCCACTGCGGTGAACGTGGGTGACATCGGCTCTGCCGCTGACGCCTCCAACGCCACCGCCACCCTGAGCGGCAGCCTGGGCGGTTTCCTCAACACCGGCACCGGCACCAACAACACCGACATCACGGCCGGCAACGCCGCCACGATTTCGGCCACGGTGGGCATCATCGGCACCGCCTCGGCCACCTCGGTGAGCGGCAACAGCAACTCCACCGGTGCCGGCAGCAAGGTTTACGGCTTCCAAGACACCGGCATCGTCGTTGGCAGCAGCGGCACCCTCACCGCCGGCGTTGATTCCGACATCACCGCCACCAGCACCAACGTCGGTGGGCCCGGCTTCCCGGCGGCTTCCACCGCCACGGCCTCTCAAGACGTCTTTGGCATCTCCGGCACTGGTAATGCCAGCGGCGGCGGCATCACCCTCGGCAGCGATGGGGTGATCACCGCCAACGCCGGTACCATCGCCAACCGGGTCACCACCACCGCCACCACCGCCACCGCCGTCGGCGCCACCGGCGACACCACCGCCACCGCCACCCAGGCCACGGTTGCCGGTATTCAAGGCACCGGCTTGATCGATGTTGGCGCCAACAGCACCATCACTGCCCGCGGTTACAGCACCGATGCGGCCAGCGCCACCACGGTGACTGGAAACGCAACCGCCCTTGCCGACACAGGTGTCACCGCCGGCCTGTTGAACACCACGGTGACCGTGGGCGCCGACGGCAGCGTGAAGGGCTTCGCGGCCCAGACCACCACCGCCGCAGCCACCACCGTTGATGGCAATGGCACCTCCACCGCCACGAGCGGCACCATCACGGGTGTGGGTGTTACCGACCTGAGCATCGGCGGCAACTCAGCCGGCGGCATCGTGGGCTCGGCCACCAGCGTGCTTGGCTCCACCGCCACCAGCACCACCGGTCCTGCCACCGCCATCGGCGGTGTGACCACGATCGATGGTTTCAATCTGGGTGCCAACGGCACCACCAGCATCGGCAACAACGGCACCCTCAATGGCGTCGCCGCAGTGACCGACACGGTGGCCGCCACCACCACCAATGGTTTGGCGGACTCCAACGCCACGGCTGGCACCGTGACCGCTGTCAATATCGGCAGTGGCGCTGGCATCACTGTGGGCAATGCCGGCACCGTCGCCGGTGGCACCACCGCCACGGTGAGCGCCACGGCCATCAATGTGAACGGTGGATCCTCCACCGCCCTGGCCGACGCCACCAACCTTTACGGCATCAGCGACGGCGGCAACCTCAACGCCGGCATCAGCGTGGGTGGCACCGGCACCGTGAGCGGCACCGTGGCCGCAGCGGTCACCGCCGCCGCCACCTCGGTGGCGGACGCTTCCACCAGCAATGCAACGAGCGCCACGGTTCAGGGTCTGAACGTGGATGCGGTGAGCATCGGCGATGGCGGCACTGTGATCGGCACCGCGGCCATCACCGATCTGGCCAGCGCCATCAGCACCTCCGGTGTGTCCACCTCTGATGTGGCAGTCACCACCCTCACGGGTGCCGACATCACCAGCGGCGCCACCGTGGCGATCGGCAACGGCGGCACTGTGACCGGTGGAGTCACCGGCACCAGCACGGCGATCGCCACCTCGGTGAACGATTTAGCTGATGCTCAGGTGTTCATCGGCGTTGCCCAGGGCCTCGGCACCGCCCTCGGCACCGTGACCGTAGGCAACGGCGCTGTGGTGAGCGGCACCGCTGCTCTCACCAACACCGCCACCGCCAGCACCACCGATGGCAACGGCACCACCGCTGCTCGAGTGGATAACGGCTTGGTGCAGGGCATCAACCTCGATACCCTCACCGTGGGCAACGGTGCTTCGATCACCGCCGGTGCCAGCAGCGTGCAGACGGCCTCGGCCTCCACGGTGGAAGATCCCACTGGGATCGGCAACGGCAGCTCCGCCACGGTGGCGAACGCCGACACCATCACCGGTCTGGACACCACCGACCTCACGGTGGGTGGCAGCACCAGCCGGCTGCAGGCCACCGCAGCTCTCACCGGTTCGGCTACCGCCTCCAACGTGAGCGGCAACAGCACGGCTGAAGCGGGTGGTGGTTCGCGTGTAACCGGCGCCTTAGGCACCGGCAACTCCAGCGGCGACATCGTGGTGGGCAACGATCTTGTGGGCGGCGCCATCTTTGATGCCCGCAGCACCCTTGGGGCTACGGCCTCCAGCGTGGGCGCCAATGCAACCGCCAATGCTGGTGCCGGCAACTCGGTGACCGGCATCAACCTCGCCGACGTGACGGTTGGCGACAACGCCGGCACGATCTTCGGCCAAGCCACCTCCACCGTTACCGCCGCCGCCTCCACCAGCGGCAGCCTTGCCGGTGTAACGACCGTGTCCACCGCTGACGCCCGGCAAATCGCAACCGGTGTGCTGAACACCACCACCACGATCGGTGGTGATGGCAACCTCACCGCCCTCTCCACCCTCAATGGCTCGGCCACGGCCAGCAACGTGGGTGACACCACGGCGAAGGATGACAACGCGGTGGCCAACCTCACGCTGTCCGGCACCGGCTTGAGCAACAGCATTGCCGATGCCACGGTGATCGGCGGCAGCGGCAGCGTGCTGGGTCAGGCGCTCACCAACGGTGGCGCCACAGCCCAGACGGTGAATGGCGACGCCACCGGCACCGCTGATGTGATCAGCACCGGCCTGAACCTCGGCGCTAATTCCGACATCAGCATCGGCCGCAGCGGCAGCGTCACCGGCCTTGCCGTGACCGGCGCCCTCACCGGCAGCAGCTTCACCGACCAGGTGGACCTGGTGGCCACCTCCACCAGCGGCGTTGCCCAGGCCGGGGGAAGCTTCAACAGCTTCGGTATCCTCGGTGATTCCGGCAATGCCACCACCGGCACGGTGATCACCGCCGGTCCGAACGGAGGCAACATCACCGGCAGCGCCTATGGCGGCGCCAAGGTGATTGCCAGCAGCATCGATGGCAATGCCAGCACGGCCATCAGCAGCGACAGCATCCGTGGCACCGGTACCACGGACATCGTCGGTATTAAGAACGTCGATCTCATCGGCGGCCTGGTCGGCACCAACAACAACATCGTCGGCACCGGCTACGGCAAGTTCGATAGCGCCGCCACCTCGGTGCGTGGCTCTGCAACAGGAGTGAGCAATGTGAACGTGAACGGCATCCTCGGAACCCCCGGATCCGATTCAATCGTCACCTCCGGCAACGTGACCGCCCAAGCCACCCTGATCAACACGGTGGTTGCTAGGTCGGTGTCCGGCGCGGCCACGGCCATAGCCACCGGGAACGTTGTGGGCCTGTCGGGCTACAAGGTGACGATCCTCGGCAGCGGCAACATTGTTGCCTCTGCCAGCTCAACCACCCTCTCCACCGCCAGCTCCACCGGCGGCCCCGCAAGGGCCTGATCACCCACCGGTTGCGAACCTGTCGGTTGCACGGCCGGGCTCGATGGTGGGGGCTGTTGTGAATGAACGGTTCGTTCACATCAACTTCTCACTTTTCTGATCCACGCTGTTTGTGCGGGTGGATTGTTCGAATTGGTCATGGCCTGCAGTGCGGCTCTGTATCAGGCCTGCCCCCTTTGGCGTTGAGCCGCTCACCACAAGCCGGCCAAAACGCCTGCGGTGCAAGGGGCCTAGACCTCAGCCACCTTGCGCTGATGAACATTGCCGCTTTTGTGTAAGTCCGCATGTGCGTGCTTCCGGCTTGATGCCAATGCGCTTCTCTGCATTGCCGCTTAGGTGTATCGACGAATAGGTGGTTTTCGCAAGACAAAGAGAAGGGTTGTAGCTGAACATGTCGTGTAGGTCCAAACCCTTCCCCACCCCCTCCCCTTTCCATGTCTGACAACGCTCAAGCGATTGGCGCTCTTGATTCGGTCCTCACCGCAGGAGCCGATGCAACGATCCAGTTTCCGGTAACGGCATCGGCAACCGCCAACGCCAACACCACCAACAACACCGCGGAAGCCACCGCCGATGTGACTGATGTGGCCGGTGCGGTGAACTCCACCGTCACGGTGGGCAACAACGGCACCATTGCCGCCACGGTGACCGGCAGCGCCATCGCCACGGCGGTGAACGTGGGCGACGTCGGCGACCCCGCCGACACCTCCAACGCCACCGCCCAGCTGACCGGCGACACCGGCGGTTTCCTCAACACCAATTCCAGGTCCGACACCGACATCGACGCCGGCAACGCCGCCACGATCTCGGCCACGGTGGGCATCACGGGCACCGCTTCGGCCACCTCGGTGAGCGGCGAGAGCTCCGCCACCGCAGCTGGCGGCAGCGTCTACGGCTTCCAGGACACCGGCATCACCGTTGGCTCCACCGGCAACCTCAGCGCCGGTGTGGACTCCGACATCACGGCCAGCAGCACCAATGTGGGCGGCCCCGACTTTGCCGCCAACTCCACCGCCACGGCCAGCCAGAGCGTTTACGGCATCAAAGGCACCGGTGATGCCACCGGCGGCAACATCATCCTTGGCAGCGATGGGGTGATCACCGCCAACGCCGGCACCACCGCCAACCGGATCACCACCACCGCCACGGCCGTGGGCGCCACCGGCGCCGCCACCGCCAATGCCACCCAGGACACCGTGGCTGGCATCTTTGACGCCGCAGCCGGTGTGATCGATGTTGGCGCCAACGGCACGATCACCGCCCGCGCCTACAGCACCGATGCGGCCAGCGCCACCACGGTGACCGGCGCCGCCACCGCCACCGCCGCCACCAACGCCACCCTCGGCCTGGTGAACGACACGGTGACCGTGGGCAACGAGGGCAGCGTGCGGGGCTTCGCGGGTCAGACCACCACCGCTGCTGCCACCACCGTGGATGGCGCCTCCGCCTCCACCGCCAACAGCAACATCACCCAGGGTGTTGCCGTAGACGTCCTGAGCGTGGGTGGTAACTCCACCGCCGGCATCGTGGGCTCCGCCACCGATGTGATCAGCTCCACCGCCACCAGCACCACCGGCAATGCCACCGCCATTGGCGCGGTGACCAGGATCGATGGTTTCGATCTGGCGGCTGACGGCACCGCCAGCATCGGCAACAACGGCAGCCTGAATGGCGTTGCCTCGCTGACCGACACGGTGTCGGCCACCACCACCGAGGGCGCCGCCAGTTCCAACGGCACGGCCACAAACGTGCGCGCTGTGGACATCGGCGATGGCGCTGCGATCACCGTGGGTAATGCCGGCACCGTTGCTGGTGGCACCACCGCCACGGTGAGCTCCACGGCCGTGAACGTGAATGGCGGCACCTCCACCGCCGTTGCCACGACCAGGGATCTGGTCGGCATCAACGACGGCGGCAACACCAGTGCTGGCATCAGCGTGGGCGGCGCCGGCACCGTGAGCGGCACCGTGACCGCCGCGGTCACCGCTGCTGCCACCTCGGTGTCGAACAACTCCACCGCCAACGCCACCACCACCACGGTGCAGGGTCTGGACGTGGATGCGGTGAGCATCGGCGACGCCGGCATCGTGACCGGCACCGCCGCGATCACCGACCGGGCCACCGCCACCAGCACCTCCGGTGTGGCCAGCTCCGATGTGATTGCCAATACTGTCACCGGTATCGACATCGCTAGGGATGGCACCGTTGATATCGGCAACGGCGGCACGGTGAGCGGCAGCGCAACCGGCAACAGCACGGCCATCGCAACTTCGGTCAACGATTTTGCTAGCGCCGCTATTGCCGTTAACACGACTCAAGGCCTCGGCAGCGGCGATGGCACGCTGACGGTGGGCAATGGCGCTGTGGTGAGCGGCACCGCTTCGCTCACCAACAGTGCCACCGCCACCACCACCGACGGCTTGGCTGACACCACAGCCACGGTGAATAACAACGCGGTCTCCGGTATCGACCTGGCCGTTCTCGATGTTGGCAACGGGGCTTCGATCACCGCCGGCGCCACCAGCGTGCAGAGCGCCTCGGCCGCATCGGTGGAAGATCCAGCTGTTCTTGGCAATTCCACCGCAGCCACGGTTGCCGAAACCGACACCATTCGCGGTATCGACACCACCAACCTCACGGTGGGTGGCAGCACCAGCCGGCTGCAGGCCACCGCGGCGTTAACCGGCACCGCCATCGCCTCCAACGTGAGCGGCGACAGCACCGCCACCACCGGTATTGATTCAGCGGTCACCGGCGCTTTTGGCGACGGCACCGCCGACACTGACATCACGGTGGGCAATGATCTGGCGGGGGGCGCCATCTTTGATGCCCGCAGCACCCTCAGTGCGACGGCATCCAGTGTGGGTGCCAGCGCCATCGCTGTTAGCGGTCATGGCGCTTCGGTGACGGGTATCGATAGCGTTGACCTCACGATCGGCGACAACGCCGGCTCGATCTTCGGCCAGGCCACCTCCACGGTGAGCGCCGCTGCCTCCACCAGCGGCAGCCTCGCCGGCGAGTCAACCTTCTCTGTTGCCTTTGCGGAGCAAACCGCAACCGGCGTGCTCAGCACCACCACCCAAATCGGTGGTGACGGCAACCTCACGGCCCTCTCCAGCCTCAACGGCACGGCCACGGCCAGCAACGTGGGTGACACCACAGCCGATGACGACAACGCCGTCGCAATTCTCATGCTCTCCGGCACCGGCGTGAACAACTCCGCCGGCGATGCCACGGTGATCGGCGGCAGCGGCAACGTGCTGGGTCAGGCGCTCACCAATGGTGGCGCCACCGCCCAGACCGTGAACGGCGCTGCCACCGGCGCTGCGGTGGTGACCAGCACCGGCCTCAACCTGAACAGCGCCGACGCTGACATCACGATCGGCCGCAGTGGCAACATCACCGGCCTGGCGGTGACCGGCGCCCTCACCGGCTCTGCCCTCACCGATCAGGTGGACCTGGTGGCCACCACCACCAATGGGACAGCTGAATCCCTGGGCAACTTTGATACCGCCGGTATCTTGGGCCTCATCGGCACCAACGATACGGAACTCATCGCCGGCCCGAATGACGGCAGCATCACCGGCAGCGCCTACAGCGGCGCCCGGGTGATCAGCAGCAGCATCGGCGGCAATGCCTTCAGCGGGATCCAAGGGTTTGCCGGCCCCAGCACCAACATCGCAGGTATCCAAGATGTCAACATGATCGGCGGCCAGGTGGGCACGAATAACATCGTGGGCTCCGGTTTCGGCAGGTTCGACAGCATCGCCACCTCTGTGGACGGTGCTGCCACGGGCACCAGCAGCGTGAATGTCAACGGCATCTTCAGCAGCGATGCCAACAACTCGATCGTGACCTCAGGCAACGTGAACGCCCAGGCCACCCTGGCGAACACGGTGACCGCGAGCTCGGTGTCGGGTGCCGCCACGGCCACGGCCACCAGCAACGCTGTGGGCCTCTCGGGCTTCAACGTCACGATCATCGGCAGCGGCAACCTGGTGGCTGGAGCCAACTCCTCCACCCTCACCACCGCCAGCTCCACCGGCGGCAGCGCCAGCGCCTGATCACCGACAGCTACGGGAAACGGTCATAAGGCCGTTTCCCTTCTTGATCATCTCCCGTCGTTTTTCCTCCAATGGCTGATCAGCCCGTTTCCACCGCACTCTCGAGGGCGGTTGCCCTCCGGTTTGACCCCAACTCGATTGTGGTCGGTGGTACGGGCCTGCAGCTGCAGGTCAACCCCGCAGCGATCGCCACCGCCCGCACCATTGAAGGTGTGGGCCCCGTTTTGGCCACCGCCCTGGCCCAAGGCCTGGGCGCTGGCTATTCCCGTTATTACGAGAGCGTCCCAGGCTCCGAGCTGTTTGATTCCAGCAACCTCTTCATCCGATCGGGTGGAGGTCTGATTCAGGGCGCGGCAGAAGCCTCGGCCCGGGCTGAAAGCCGTGGCGATCAAACCGCCACCGCCGAAGCCACCAACATCGGCCTGGCCAATCTCACTTATCTCGATCGCGTCGGCGGCGCCCTGCTGATCGGCACCGCGGCCGATCGATTCCGGGCAGCGGCCACAGCCACCAATCTTTCCGCCCTCGGTCCCACCGCTGGCGATGTGCCCACCAGCAACCTCACCGCCAACGCCGTGGTGCGTGGTGTGGAGGGGGGCGGGGCCGGTTTTTCCCCCAGCACCTCAATCCTGGGCCAGCCCGTGGCCACGGTGGGAGCGGCAGCCACCCTCAATCTCCGCGCCCCTGAGTTCAGCCTCAATGCCAGCGCCAACGCCGATGCGGTGGGCCTGGAGCGGGCGCTGATCAAGGCGGTACCGAGGGGCAGCGGCAACAACGGCGCCCAGATCGGCGGTGATGCCACCGCCGCCCTGCATCTGGAGGGTGGCAGCACCGAGGCGCCGCAGCGGCTGGATCTTTCCGCCAGCGCTATCGGTGTGGATCGCTCCCAGATCTATGGCGCCCCCACCCTCAACAGCACGGTGAGCGGTAGCGGCCTGGCCACGATCCGTGGTGAGGCCGTGCAGGGCCTGATGCAGGATCCCGCAACCGCAGCGCTGCGCAGCCTGCAGGGCATCGGTATCGCCGGCAGCCAGATCTTCAGTGGCCGGGGCGATGATTCAATCCTGGCCAGCGGCGGCTTCGCCAACAGCCAGGGTTATGCGATGGCTAATGGGGCCCAGCCCGATGCGGCCGGTATCGATCGCACCTGGATCGCCACCGGCATGGGCAACGACCTCTTGTTCGGCACGGTGCTCAACGAGGTGGAAGCCAATGAGGATGCCAATGGCGATGGCGTGCTGGATGCGGGCGTGTTCCTCGATCGCTCCGCCCGCGATGCCTTGTTTCCGGCCGGTTTCGATGGCATCCGCAACAGCTCCTTCGATGGCGGCCTCGGCAACGACGCCGTGCGCGGCTCCAGCAATGGCAGCGCCTTTGAGGGGGCGATGGGCAACGATTCGATCGATCTCGATCGTGCCCGCAACTCCTCCCTCTGGGGTGGCATGGACAACGACCTGCTGCGGGTGAATGGCGCCTCCGAGAGCGTGAGCTATTGGGGTTCGCTCGGCAACGACAACCTCAAGGCCGGCAACGGCAGCGGCAACCAGCTCGATGGCGGCCTCGGCATCGACATCTCCGAAGGCGGCGACGGCAGGGATCAGTTCCTGCTCGGCGACAGCGCCGCTTCACTCACCGCCACCACGGACGACCAGACCAACAGCACCCTGCAGAGCAGCAGCTACTGGCAAAGCCTTTCCGATGCCCAGAAGCAGGCGGTGTGGTCGAGCGGCCAGGTGCGCAGTGCCAGCGGCGCCCTGCTCGGTGCTGTGGACACGATCAACAACTTCCAGGCCGGTGCCGGCGGCGATGTGGTGCAGATCAACAGTGCCCTGGCGGCGATGAGCGATGAGCTCTGGCGCAGCCAGGGGGCCATCTTTGGGGTCGACAGCAAGGGGGCGCTATCGGTGCAGGAGGGCTCTGCGGGCTCCAACCGGATCGGCGTGGTGGTGGGCTCGCTGGCCGACATCCAGAAGATGGGCATCGGTTCGCCCAACATCGCCTACGCCACCGACACCCACCAGCTCCTCTATGACGCCGACGGCGACTGGCGCCGCGGCACGATCACCATGGGCACCCTCAATATCGCCGGGAACGGCAGCCTCAGCAAGGACAACATCGCCTTTGGTGGTACCACCGGTGGCGGGGTAGGTACGCCGTCTTCGGCGGTGAGGGGGTGATCTCATCATGATCTTTTACTACGATGGTAACGGCGCCCAGGGAATAGGGGATGGAAGCAGTGCTGTCAACGCTTCCTCTTCTACCAGTTCCGCCATCAGCTCCCTGGGCAGTGGCAACAGTGTTGAAGTCACGGCAGGCACCTTCACCCTAAGTGCTGCAGAGGCCGACGGCAAAACGATCAGCGGGGCCGGCAATGTTGCCGTCACGGCGATTTCTTCCACCCTCAATGCCAATCTTAGCGGTATAGCGGTATCGGGAACTAAGACTGGCTCTTTTGCCACTTCCGGAATTTTTACCGGCAATCTTGGCACTCTTTCTGTAACCGTTGAAAGCGGAGCAGTGTTATCCGCTACCGCTGATATCTTGAATGCCGGTGCCACATTCTCCGGAGATCTGGCCATTACATCTGCCGTGATACCACCCTTTCGGCATCTCCCGGTGGCTCTGAGATTGATCTTTCCGCCGACAGCCTCGGCCCAGCCGACCAGTTGGTGGATGCCGATCGCTTCCAGTTGCTCGTACCACCCACGGCTCCGGGCGGCACTTACACCGTCGCCACCCTCCCCCCCAGTGTTTCCGGCGTAAGCCTCACCCTCCCTTCAGCCGCCAATGCCTTCGCCGGCAGCCGCGAGGCGGATCGCACTCTCAACCTCAGCGACAGCCTCTGCCTCGCCCAGGTGAACGGCATCAGTGGCACGGGCAATAACACCAGCCTCATCGCCGGCGCCCAGAGCACCATCACGGCCCAGGCCACCGGCTCACTCAATGCGGTTGCCCGCAACACTGCCAACGACGCCACTGCCAGCGCCGGCTTGGTGGCCGAGGGCTTCAAGGACACGGCGATCACCGCCGGATCCACGGGCAGCGTGAAGGCCGATGCCAGTATCACCGGCGTGGCCGATGCCGCCACCACCGGCAACAACGCCCTGCTCGATAACGCCCTCGCCGATCTCACCATCACCGCCCGGGGCCTGACGGCCAGAAACGCGGCCAACGACATCACGATCGGCGCCAACGGCGACGTGCAGGCCAGCGCCAGCCTCGCCGGCCGCAGCACCGCGAGCACCGTGAGCGGCAACAGCGATGCGCTAGCCACCCTCCAGGCCGATGCCCTGCAGCTGGACGCCGCCAACACCATCAGGATCGGTGACCAGGGCAGCGTGAATGCCACCGCCAGCATCGGCAGCAGCGTGGCCCCCTTGCTGGTGAGTTCCCTGTCCTCCGGCGTTGGCAACGCCACCAGCCAGATGGGCCTGGAGGTGAGCGGCATCCTCGGCAATTCCACCGCCGGCACCTTCTCCTCCATCACCTTGGGTGGGGGCCCCCTCGGCACGGTTGGCGCCAAGGGCCAGAGCGTGGTGGATCTGCTTTCAACCGCCACCAACGGCACCAGCAGCAGCACCCTGGGCAACACGAGCGGCGGCAGCGGCACCATCACCGGCATCCGCAACACCGACCTCATCATTGGGGCCGATCTGGCCAAGATCAACGCCACGGCCACGGGCCTGTCCAACCTCAGCTCCCTTTCCGTGGCCGGCAATGCCACGGCCACGGTTGCCAGCGGCAGCTTCGGTATCCTCAGCGACACCGGCTCGCCGGTGGGCATCACCGTGGCCGACCAGGGGCAGATCGCCGTCCTGGCCAATCAGAAATCCGTGGCCTCCGCCACCTCCGTTTCTGGTCAGGCCACCAGCAGCCTCAGCAACAGCAGCGTGGCCCTCAACTCAGTCCTGGTCAACGTGGGCGCCAATGGTCAGCTGCGGGCTGAAGCGGTCTCGAATCTGCTCAGCAGGGCCGGTAGTGTGTCTGGTTCTGCCAATGCCTGATGTTCGAATGCCCGGGCCTCGAATCCGAATTGCTGGCCGGAATCCAAGACCTGGCCAGCAAGCCCTTCGCTGAGCTGCTTCTGCAGCACGGCATCCTGCGCACCATGGCCCAAGAGGGTCTGCTACGTCAGTTGCGCGATGGGGTGAGCTTCACGGCTGAGGAAGAGCCGGTGATCATCGAGCGACTCTGGGAGGGGGTGGAGGTGGAGGCGCCGGCCAGCCTGGCGGGCGACTGGATCGCCAACCTTCCCGAGCCCTTGAAAATCGGCATGGGCCAGCGCTGGGATCAAGTGCGAATGCAAAAGCTGATCGAAACCCGCTATCAGGAACGGGTGGAGCCCTACTTCCTGGAGCGCCGCAAGGAGCTCGAACAGGTGGTGTATGGCCTGATCCGCCTGCACAACCAGGGGGCAGCCGAGGAGCTCTACCTTCGCCTGATCAATGACGAGGCCGATTTCTCCGAACTGGCCCAGCTTCACTCCCTTGGCGAGGAGCGCTTCACCCATGGCCTGGTGGGGCCGATGCTGATCAGCCAACCCCACCCCACGATCCGTGCCGTGCTCGAATCACTCAAAGTGGGTGAGGTTCATGCTCCATTCCGGGTCGATTCCTGGGTTTTGCTGGTGCTGATGGAACACCGCCAACCGGCCCGCCTCAACGACGCCACCAAGATCCAACTGTTGCAAGAATTGCTCCAACAGGAGCTGGATGAAACCCTCGATGCCCTCCTGGCCGCTTTCTATCCCACCCTGGTAGCGGCCCCAGAATCCTCCAACCTGGTCACCTGACGATGGCCAACCCGGATCAGATCTTCGATCTTCTTCGCTCCTTTCCCTTCCTCGCCGACCAGCCGGAGCCCCTGCTCAAGGCCCTGGCCGGTGAGGGTCAGTTGCTGCGTTTTGCCCTTGGGCAGCCGATCAGCCGCCTGGAGCAGGCGCCACCCCTCACCTACTTCCTGATGCAGGGCACGGCCCGCTCGGTGGTGATGGCGCCGCGTTTCGCCAAAGGCGTGGCCACCCTGCAGCGCCTGGAAGCCGGCGCGGTGATGGGCTGGTCGCAACTCAGTTGCGGCACGAACCGGGAAATCCTGCTGGCCTCCTCGGATCTGGTGGCCTTGGCCATCCCCCATGCGGCCCTGCGGCAGGCCATGGCCAGCCATCCACCCCTGGCCGAGCGGGTGCAGGGAAGCGTGGCCCCGGCGGAGCTGTTCGCCGTGCTGGATGCCCATCTGCGCGACTACCCCCGCGTGCTGAGCGATGAAGTGCTGCAGGCCGCGCTGGAGCTAGCGGATGGCACCCGGGCGGTGGCGATGACACCCGCCCAGATCAAAGCCACCTCCTTCCCTGAGGAACGCATCTGGTTGGCGTCCACCGGATCGCTGCCCCTGGGCACGGTCTTGCCCCCATCCCAGCTTCCCGCCGGGGACGAAACGGTGCGGGTGCTGGGCGTGGACCGTGCCGGCCTGTCCAGGCTGTTGGACCCTCCCCAGGCAGCGGAATCGGAGGGCGGTGAGCAGCTGCTGGTCGGGCGTTGGCAGGAGCAGTTGCGCCTCCTGGGTGGCGTCGATGCGATTCCCCTCAGTCCCGACCTGCCGGAGATGGACGACAGCGAGGAGGAGATCCCCCCGGAAGGGCGACGCCAGGCCACCAGCTATCCCTGGTTCCGGGGCGTGGGCCCCCTCGACTCGCCGATCGCGGCCTTCCGGATGGTGAGCGAACATCTCGGCCTGCCATTCCGGCGCGAATTGCTGCGCCGCGTCTTCTCCGACCACGTCAAACGCCATGGCGAAGCCTCGTTGCCCCTGGCTGGCGCGGTAGCCGAATCGCTTGGCTTGTCGACCCAGTTGCTGGAGGTGAAGACCGATGTCATCAACCGCTTGGATGCTCCCCTGATGGTGCGCTGGGGCAACGGCTTGGCCGTGATCTACCGCACGAGTCTGAAATCCGTGGTGATCGGCATCCCTGCGGTGGGAAACCAGGAACTCAGCATGGCTGAGTTTCAGGAGCAATGGGGAGAAGAAGGTGAGGTTCTAACGCTGAAAATGAATGATCTCACGCCGCAAAAGAAATTCGGCTTTAGCTGGTTCGTGCCTTCGATTGTGCACCATCGTGTGGTGCTACTGGAGGTGTTGCTGGCCAGCTTCTTCGTGCAACTTTTTGGCCTGGTTAATCCCCTCTTGATCCAGCAGGTGATCGACAAGGTGATCATCAATTCCAACCGCGAGTCCTTGGGAGTGCTCGGGTTGCTGCTGGTGGTCTTCGCCATCTTCGAAGGCCTGTTGTTATGTCTGCGCACATTTCTGTTCATCGATACCACCAACCGCATCGACCTTGCCTTGGGCACCAAGATCATCGATCACCTGCTGCGGCTTCCCCTCAGCTATTTCGACCGCCGACCGGTGGGCGAGGTGAGCAGCCGCATCAGTGAGTTGGAGAAGATCAGGGGCTTTCTGACCGGCACAGCCCTCACCACCATTCTCGATGCGGTGTTTTCGCTGGTCTATATCGTGGTGATGGTGATGTACAGCTGGGAGTTGACGCTCATCACCCTGGCGGTGGTTCCACTGCTGGTGGGTCTCACCTTGGTGGTATCGCCAATTGTGCGCAAGCAGCTGCAGACCCGAGCAGTGGCCAGCGGTAAGACCCAGAGCCACCTGATCGAGGTTCTCAGCAGCATGATGACCGTGAAGGCTCAGAACATCGAGCTGCGCAGTCGCTGGAAATGGCAGGATCTCTACACCGATTTCATCGCCGAGGGCTTCGATAACACAATTGTCAGCACCATCTCCAACACGTTGGGATCCTTCCTCAATCAGCTCTCCAGCCTGCTGCTGATCTGGGCCGGTGCCTCCCTGGTGCTCGATGGCAAACTCAGTCTGGGGGAGCTGATCGCCTTCCGCATCATCGCCGGCTATGTCACCGGCCCGATCCTACGCATGAGCTCCATCTGGCAATCCGTGCAGGAAACGGCGCTTTCCCTTGAGCGGCTCAGTGATGTGATCGACCATCCCCAGGAAGCGCCTGAAGATAATGCCAACCGCATCGTGATGCCACCGATCGATGGGCATATCTCCTTCCAGAACATCAAATTCCGTTACAAACCCTCGTCACCCTTGCTGCTGAAAGGTGTGAATCTTGAGATTCCCCACGGCGTTTTCGTCGCCGTGGTTGGTACCAGCGGCTCGGGCAAAAGCACGCTCACCAAATTGCTGGCCCGCCTCTATCAACCAGAAGAGGGCACGGTGCTGGTGGATTCGATCGATATATCCAAGGTTGAGCTGTATTCCCTCAGGCGCCAGATCGGCATCGTCCCGCAGGAAACGGTGCTGTTTGACGGATCGGTTGAGGAAAACATCACCCTCACCAACCCCGATGCCAGCAGCGAAGAAATCGTTGAAGCCGCCACGATCGCCTGTGCCCATGATTTCATCATGGATCTTCCGGCTGGCTATTCCACCGAGGTGGGCGAGCGGGGTGGTGGCCTGTCGGGTGGTCAGCGCCAGCGGATCGCCATCGCCCGCACCATCCTGCAGAAGCCGAGGATGTTGATCATGGATGAGGCCACTTCAGCGCTCGATTACCAGACCGAACGGGTGGTGAGTGAAAATCTGATGCAGAGCCTCAAAGGCTGCACCGTGTTGTTCATCACCCACCGACTTTCGTCGATTGTGAATGCCGATCTGATTGTTTGCATGGGAAATGGAACCGTGCTGGAGGCCGGTACCCACCAGGAATTGATGGCTGCCCGCGGCGCCTACTATGTGTTGTATCGGCAGCAGGGACGCTCCAGCGGTTCGTCCTCCTCTTCTTAGCCTCCGGTCGCCTCAGCTCCTGGGGGTTTGCCCCAGCAGCCTCACCTGATTCCAGGACCCGTCCATGACCAATGGTCCCTCCGGGCCTGCCCGTCGGCGTCGACCACCGCCACCCCGTGATCCCGATGCCGTGGATCTCGGTGGCGACAGTATCGCCTCGGATCCGCTCAACCAGAGCGTTCCACCGCCGCCTGCTCCCCGCCAGGCAACCGAGGAACAGCGTCCCAGGGGCTACCGGCGCCGGCGCACCACCCTGCCCAGCAGCACCCGCGGCTGGAGTCGCGCCACGGTGTGGAGCCTCATCGGTCTCACGGCGTTCAGCGTCGTCTACGGCTTCACGGCCAAGCTCGACAGTTCGGTCAGCGCCAACGGAGAACTCAGGCCCAGCGGTGGTGTGGCCGAAATCAGTCCACCCTTCAACAGTTTGGTGGATCGGGTGCTGGTGAAGGAGGGCCAGAGCGTCAAGGCCGGCCAATTGCTGGTGGTGTTGCGCGAAAAGGTTAATCTGCAGCAACTCGATAATG
>Ga0310330_100176_pt1 | contig 18415 bp, 15 predicted proteins | sample LakMicDCLTotalB5_FD_195544 | JGI IMG/M metagenome (GOLD analysis project Ga0310330, IMG submission 195544) | Enriched freshwater cyanobacterial communities from Lake Michigan, Michigan, United States - MI23.DCL.Total.B5 (v2) (version 2) | ecosystem: Environmental > Aquatic > Freshwater > Lake... | reverse complement strand
AGCGCCGCGATCCGATCTACTTCACCACCTTCAGCGGCCGGCCGCCCAAGGAAGACGCGATGCGGGCGATCGCGCTGAACCGGATCTACACGCCGATCCTGCGCCAGCAGATCCCGGAGATCGTGGATTTCTTCCTGCCCATGGAGGGCCTCAGCTACAAGCTGGCCGTGATCGCGATCGACAAGGCCTATCCGGGCCAGGCCCGAAGGGCCGCGATGGCCTTCTGGAGCGCCCTGCCGCAATTCACCTATACCAAGTTTGTTGTGGTGGTGGACAAAGCGATCAAAATCCGCGATCCGCGCCAGGTGATCTGGGCGATCAGCGCCCTGGTGGATCCTCAGCGGGATCTGTTCGTGTTGGAGGACACCCCCTTCGACACCCTCGATTTCGCCAGCGAGAGACTGGGGCTCGGCGGCCGGCTGGCGATCGATGCCACCACCAAGGTGGGTCCGGAAAAACGGCACAGCTGGGGCGAGCCGCTGCAGCGCAGCCCTGAACTGGAGTCCCGGGTGGATCGGCGCTGGGCCGAGCTTGGTCTGGCCGACCTGGGCGGTTCCGAACCGGATCCCGCTCTGTTTGGCTACAGCTTCGAGCATCTGCTCGCGCGGCTCGGCACCCTCGGCCAACGCCCCGGCTGAGGCCCCCAGCCTTGAGCCCCTTGCTCGGCCGCCAGGCGATCCATGCCATCAAGGCCCTGCTGGAGCTGGCCGGTGATCCCCCGCGCTGGCGCTCGGTGAACGACCTGGCCACCGCCCAAGCGGTGCCGGCGCCGATGCTGGAGCACCTGCTGCTGCAGCTGCGGAGAGCCGCCTTACTGGAGGCGCGGCGGGGGCGGCTGGGGGGCTACCGGCTGGCCCGGCCAGCGAGCGCCATTCCCCTGGCGGATGTCCTCGCCGCCCTGGGCCAGGGCCTGGGCAGCGACGGGCAGGGCCCCGGCAGGGAGACCGGGGGTGGGGCGGCAGATCGGGTGGCGGCCCTGATGGAGCAGCGGCTGCGCGGGGCGCTTGAGCGGGAACTGGCCCGCTGCACCCTGGACGAGCTGCTCTACGACCTGCGCAGCGTCAGCGCCGAGCTGAGCGAGGAGGGGGGGCTGTTGATCGGTTGAGGCGTGTTTGGGGGTCGGATCTCCCGCCTGCCGGGTGAAACCGGCCCGACCGCTGGGTTCCTAGGGTTTTGCCATGGAGGCCGAACCTTTTCCCCCTGAGTCCGCCGGCGAGCTCCTCGATCAGGTGCTGGCCCCCCTGCTGGACGACTTCCAGCAGAGCTTCTGCCGGGGACAGGTGCTCCTCGGCCACTGTCCGGATCGGGTCCTGACGGAAGCGGAACGCTTCGCGCTGAAGGCTCGTCTGGATCGGGCCCAGGCGGAGCTGGCGGCAGCCCGCGCCCTGCGCCAGGCGGCTCCCACCCCAATGGCCCTGGAGATGGCCACCATCGCCCCCTGGCACCAACTGGTGCTCGACGTCTGGTCCCTGTCGGCGGCGCTGAGGGCGGCGGGCGTGGCCCTGCCCTGAACCGCTGATCGGACTCGGCCAGGCGCGCTGCAAGAACGGAGCCGGAAGCGAAACGGCTGCGACCGCGGGAGCCTCCATAGGATCGCCCGATTGCGCTCAGCCGGTGTGACCCTCGCCCAATCCGACCTTCAGGTACCCCTGCTTTTGCCCGGCGGCGGCAGCCTGGCGGGCACGGTTCGGGTGCCGGGCGATAAATCGATCTCCCACCGGGCCCTGCTGTTCGGCGCCATCGCCGAAGGGGAAACCCGCATCGAAGGCCTGCTGCCGGCCGAGGATCCTCTCAGCACCGCCGCCTGCCTCCGGGCGATGGGCGTGGCGGTGAGCCCGATCGAAGCGGGCCGCGAGGTGATCGTGCAAGGCGTCGGCCTCGATGGCTTCCGCGAGCCCGACTCCGTGTTGGATTGCGGCAACTCCGGCACCACGATGCGGCTGATGCTGGGTCTGCTGGCCGGCCGGGTCGGTCGCCACTTCGTCCTCAGCGGCGACGCCTCGCTGCGCCGGCGGCCGATGCGGCGGGTGGGTGGTCCGCTGAGCGAGATGGGCGCCTCGATTCACGGCCGTGACGGCGGCAACCTGGCACCCCTTGCCATTGCCGGCCAGCAGCTCCACGGCGCCACGATCCGCACGCCGGTGGCCTCGGCCCAGGTGAAGAGCGCCATCCTGCTGGCGGCCCTTACCGCCAAAGGCGCCACCACGGTGATCGAGCCGGCCCTCTCGCGCGACCACAGCGAACGGATGCTGCGGGCCTTTGGCGCCGATTTGGTGGTGGGCGGCCCGGGCAGCACCGAAGTGACGGTGAATCCCGGCAACTGCCTGCGGGGGCAACAGGTGGTGGTGCCAGGCGACATCAGCTCGGCGGCCTTCTGGCTGGTCGCCGGCGCCATCACCCCCGGCGCCGCGCTCACGGTGGAGAACGTGGGCCTCAACCCCAGCCGCACCGGCATCCTCGAGGTGCTGGAGCAGATGGGAGCAAAGATCTCGGTGCTGAATCGCCGCGATGTGGCCGGCGAACCGGTGGGCGATCTGGCCGTGGAGCATGGCCCGCTGCAGGCGTTCCAGATCGGCGGCGACCTCATCCCGCGGCTGGTGGATGAGATCCCGGTGCTGGCGGTGGCGGCGTGTTGCGCCGAGGGCGTCAGCACGATCCGCGGTGCCGAGGAGCTGCGGGTGAAGGAAACCGACCGGCTGGCGGTGATGGCCAGGCAACTCGGCGCGATGGGCGCGCGGCTGGATGAACACCCGGACGGGCTCACCATCCAGGGCGGCACCGATCTGCATGGCGCCGAGGTCGACAGCGAGACCGACCACCGGGTGGCGATGAGTCTGGCCGTGGCCTCCCTGGTGGCTAGCGGCGACACCCGCCTCCACGACAGCGCCGCCGCCGCCGTGTCCTATCCGGGCTTCTGGGACGACCTGGCCCGCCTGAGCCGATGACCGCTTTGAACGCCCCCAGACCGACAACGCTCGGCCTCCATCGCTGTCTCGGCCCGGTGGCCGTGACCGCCCAGGCCGTGGCCACCGTGGGCCTCACCCTCACGGCCGTGATCAACATTCCCGAGGCGGCCCGCAGCGCCGGCCATGCCACCTGGGTCTGCTACGCCATCGCCCTGGTGGCGATCCTTCTGGTGGCGGAAACCCTGGTGCTGTTCCGCGGCCAGCCCGGCAGTGCCGGCGGCATCGCCGGTTATGTGGAGGCGGGCTTGGGTCCGGCGGCCGGCGCCGTGGCCGCCTGGGCCTTGCTGCTGGGCTACGGCGGCACGATGCTGGCCTGTCTGGTGTACTTCGGCTCCTATCTCAACCACCTGATCGCGTTGCTGGGCGGCCATCCGGTCCCCCTGATCGGCTACGTGATCGGCGGTCTGGGCTGCCTGCTGCTGGCCCGGCGCGATGTGCGCTTCTCCACCGGCATCATGCTCGTCACCGAAACGATCTCGGTGCTGATCGTGCTGGGGCTCTGCCTGCTGGTGCTCCGGCAGGGCGGTTCCCATGCCGATCTGGCGGCCGTCGATCCGGTCGGGGACACCGCCCAGCAGGTCCGCTCCGGCCTGATGGTGGCCGTGCTCAGTTTCATCGGTTTTGAGAGCGCCGCCACGCTTGGGGCGGAATCCTTACGGCCCGAGCGGGCCGTGCCAAGGGCCATCCGGCTGAGTGTGCTGATCGCCGGTGTGCTCTTCCTTTTCTGGGCCGTCGTGCTCACCGAAGGGCTCAGCTGGTTACCGGCGGCCCAGCGCAGTGGCCTCGATCCCATCGCCCTGCTGGCCGACCATCTCGGCAATCCCGGTGCCGGGGAATGGATCCGCGCCGGTGCCTTCCTGTGCCTGTTCGGCAGCACCCTGGGCTGCCTCAATGCCCTGGGGCGCATCAGCTTCGATCTGGCCGATTCCGGTGTGCTGCCGGCGGCCCTGGCCCAGGTACACCCCCGCTTCCGGACCCCGGCGGGCGCATTGACGGCCACCACCATCCCCCTGATCCTGATCGGCGGCGGCCTGGAGCTGCGGGGGCTCAGCGTGAGCCAGCTGTTCGATCAGCTGGGGGGCTTCGCGGTGCTGGCCTTCCTGCTGGTGTACGGCATGGTGGCGGTTGGGGCCCTATCGATGGCCGTCCCGGGCATTCCACGGCTACGGCGCTGGCTGGTGGCCGGTGGCAGCCTTGCCGCGGTGGTGGCCGTGGCGCTGGGGTATCTGTCGAGCGTGCTGGGCCAGCAGACCCCGATGCTGATCAGCTTCGCTGGGTTGATGCTCATCGGGATGGCCCTGGTGGTCCGCCGCAGCCGGCTCAGCCCAGCCGATCCGTGAACAGGATTCCGGCCAGGTGATCGCATTCGTGCTGTACCACCCGCGCATGGAACCCTTCCACCTCCCGCACCAGTGCTTCACCGTCGGGGGTGAAGGCGCGGTAGCGCACCCGCCGCCAGCGGGGCACCGGAGCCCGTAAGCCCGGCACGCTCAGGCAGCCTTCCTCGGCGGTCTCGAGCTGGGGGTCTAGGGGGGTGATCTCCGGATTGACCAGCACCGTTTCCGGAATCGGGGGGGCCTGGGGGTAGCGCGGATTGTGGGTGATGCCGAAGATCACCACCCGCAGGGGCACCCCGATCTGGGGCGCGGCCAGACCGGCGCCATCGCGGGCGGCCATGGTGTCGCGCAGATCCTGCACCAGGGCCCACAAAGCCTCGCTGCCCAACGAGCTGGGGGCTACGGCGCGGCTGGGCTGGCGCAGGCGCGGGTCGCCACTGATCAGGACATCACGCACGGCCATGGCAGGGGGATGGCTGCCCCGCAGCCCGATCCGGTGATAATCCTGCCAGCTTGGTTTCAGGATGGGCTCCCTCCACGCTTCAGGCTCCACCCCGGGATCCGGCGCAACCCCGTTGCCCGGTGGTTCATCCAGCGGGACCCGGGTCGTGGTGCTCTGCTGCGACGGTCTTTACCAGCGCTGGCTGGTGCAACGGGCCAGCCAAGTGTTCGACCTGGTGGGGGTGGTGGTGCAGCATCCACCCACCGCCGCCCGGCAGGGCCGTCTGGCCCGGCTCAAGCGCTACCGCGATCCCCGTGCCCTGCTGCGGCAGATCCAGGCCCGGCGGGCCCTGCCTCCCTATGAGCGGCTTGGCCGCGCCCTCCAGGATCGACTGTTCCGCCCCGAGGGAATCGATCCCGCCTTCCCACCCTTGGTGCCGTTGCTCCACACCGACGCCATCAATGGACCAGAAACGGTGGCCTTTTTGAAGCGTCTGGCCCCCGACCTCGTGCTGGTGAACGGCACCCAGCTCCTGCGGGAACCCGTGCTGGCCCTCAAGCCTGGCCTGCGCCACGGCATCGTGAACCTCCACACCGGCCTGTCCCCCTACTCCCGCGGCGCCAACTGCAACCTCTACATGGTTCTCGAGGGGCATCCGGAACTGGTGGGGGTGACGGTGCACCACATCGATCCCGGCATCGATAGCGGCGACATCATCCGCTCCGCCCAGGTGCCCATCGAGGCCGGCGATAACTTCGAGACCATCGACGTGCGGAGTTTCCACGTGGGCATCGAACTGCTGCTGGAGGGGGCCCGGGAGTTGGTGGAGGGAAGGGCGGCGCGGGTGCCGCAGTGGGAGCAGGGCAAGCTCTTCCTCAAGCGCACCGGCTACCAATACGAACCCTGGCAGCGGCTCGAGGCGAGCCGCAGGCTGGAGAGGGGCCTGCTGGCCGAGTACCTCGCCAATCGGGAGGAACGGGATGGCGTGGTGCGGCTGGTGGGCGCCGCCGGGGGGCAGGGCTGATGCTGGCCCAGCTGCGCCGGCTGGCGAATCGCGCCAAGGATCTGCTCTTCCTGCCCCCCTTCGATCCCTACTGGCGACGGCAGCTGAACGGCAAGGTGCTCTGCCTGCTTTATCACCGCGTTGATGATCCCGGTCGCGTCCCTTTCCTGGATCGCTTCGGCGTGCCGCCGATTCCGCCAGGAACCCTGCTGAATGAACTCCGTTTCCTGAAGATGCAGGGGGCCGACTTCCTCACCTTCGCTGATCTGCGGGATGGCTACTTTCCAAGTCGCAATCGCTTTGCTGTGATTGTGAGCTTTGATGATTGCCTGCGGGATATGTACAGCAGCGCAACGGGCGTGCTCGAGGCGCTGGCGATCCGCGGTGTGCTGTTTCAATCCACCGCCCTGATCGATGCCCCCTCCCTGATCTGGGAGCACAGCCTCTACTGGCATGCCCATGACCCCGATCGGGCCCAGGCCTTGGAAACCCTGGCCCATCAGCGGCTGCCGGCCAGTCGTGGCCTGGTCGGCGATGCCCTGGTGGCCCACCTGCGTCAGGCCGAACCGATGCAGGCGGTGGAGGGCCTGCTGGCCGAGGCCACGGCCCGCGCCGGCGCCGGTGAGGAACTCGCCCGTCTGGCCCGGGAGCTGTACCCCACCACGGCCGACCTCCAGGCCACCCGCCGGGCCCGCCATGAAATTGGCAGCCACGGCCATCACCACTATCCGCGTCAATGCCTCGATGCCGAGGCCTTCGAGTCCGAGTTGGTGCGCTCCCGCCAGGTGCTCGAACGGGTGACGGGCCAGGCCCCCCAGGCCTTCTCCTACCCCTTCAACAGCTACCAGAGCGGCGACGCCGCACTCTGCTCCCGCCACTACGGGCAGGTGGCCACGGTGGATGCCCAGCTGATCAGCCGCGACACCCCCCGCCTGGCCATTCCCCGCTTCACCTGGCCCGGTCCCCTGCGCAACCCGCGCCATTTCCGCCGCTGGCTCTGGACCGGCCATCTTTGAGCTGACGTTCGGCTTCTCGCCGGCTGTGTCGCCCCGCACCGGCGCCGAGCGGCGATCCCCACCTCCGCAGCGCCATGCCGCGCCATAGGGTTTCCTTCGATCAATGCCTTTGCCGGCCCCACGATGTTCCTGCCGCCGGGCCTGCTGGAGCTTTCCCCGAGTTTCGAAACCCTGCGCGACTGGCTGGTGCGCTGGGGCTACGGCGTGATCTTCGGCGCGATGCTCCTGGAGAACGCCGGTGTGCCCTTGCCGGGCGAAACCGTGACCCTGCTCGGCGGCTACGCCGCCGGCAGTGGCCAGCTCAATCCCCTCGGGGTGATGGCGGCGGCGGCCAGCGGCGCCGTCCTGGGGGACAACATCGGCTACTGGGTGGGCCGCCGGGCCGGCTGGCCGCTGATCCTGCGGGTCGGCGGCTGGCTGCGTCAGAGCCCTGCCGAGCTGGAGAAGCTGCGGGAGCGCTTCCTGCGTCACGCGGGCAAATCAGTTCTGCTGGGCCGGTTCGTGGCAGTGCTGCGGGTGGTGGCCGGCCCGATGGCCGGAGCGGTGGGCATGCCCTACGGCCGCTTCTTCCTCTGCAATCTCGTCGGTGCCCTGCTGTGGTCCACCACCATGGTGAGCCTGGCCTGGCTCGGCGGCCGCTGGGTTCCTTTCGATCGCATGGTGGAGGGCGTGGTGCAGTTCGGCCTCGGGGCCCTGGCGGTGGTGGCGGTGCTGCTATTGGTGCCCAGGCTGTTCAGCCGCCTGGAAACCCTCACGCCGGCTCAGCCCCCCAGCAAGTCCCTTGCCGAGCTCTTGCCGGGCCAACCGCCGGTCGAGGTGGGTTCGGAGTCTCGATTCCATGAGAAAACCAGCGACTAAGCCGATCGGCGGCTGACCATTCGCTCGAATGCCATTGGCCATCATGGGCCCGGCCGCTTCGCCTACTTAAATGCGCTACCTGCGCTATCTCTACTTTCCCCTGGCCTGCTGCGCCGCGGGCCTGGCCATCGTGCTGGGCCTCCAGGGCGTCACAGCAGCCTGGATCACGCTGGTGCTGTTGCTGCTGGAGATCTCCCTCTCCTTCGACAACGCCGTGGTGAACGCCCGGGTGCTGGATCAGCTCACGCCGGGCCAACAGCGTTTCTTCCTCACCTGGGGCCTGGTGATTCCGGTCTTCGGCGTGCGCTTTGCCGGCCCGCTGCTGATGGTGGCCCTGGCCGGCGGGGTGGGGGTGGGGCAGGCCCTCGATGCGGCCCTGCATGACCCGGCCCGCTACCGGGAGCTGCTCGATCTGGCGGAGCCCCGCATTTTGGCCTTCGGCGGCATGTTCCTGCTGATGGTGTTTCTGCGCTACTTCTTCGACGAGGCCAAGACCCTGCATTGGTTCCAACCGCTGGAGCGCCGCCTCAGCAATGCCGGCCGGATCAAATCCCTGGAGATCGCCGTGGCCTTGATCGTGCTGCTGGGGGTGGACCTGGCGCTTCCTGGACCGCAGCGGGCCGATGTGCTGATCGCCGGCCTGATCGGTCTGGTGCTGCAGCTGCTCAGCACCTCCCTGGCTGAGGCCTTCGGGGATGAGGAGCAGGCCGGAGCCCGGCTGGCCGCCGGGGGCGGGCTGGCCAGCCTCCTCTACCTCGAGCTGCTGGATGCCTCCTTCAGCCTCGATGGCACGATCGGCGCCTTCGCCATTACCTCCAACCTGGGACTGATCCTCACCGGCCTGGGGCTCGGCGCCCTGTTCATCCGTTCCCTCACCCTGATGCTCAGCCGGGAGAAGGCCCTCGACAAGCTGATCTTCCTGGAGCACGGCGCCCACTACGCCATCGGTGCCTTGGGGTTGGTGATGCTTGCCGGCATCCTGTTGCGTCAGCACCACCTGCATGTGCCGGAGTGGCTCACCGGGGTGATCGGCTTGGTGCTGCTGCTCCTGTCGTTCGGGGATTCCTTGCGGCACTCCCGCCGGGCCTGAGCGGGCCTGCCAGCGCTGGCTACCGCCAGGCCTTCAGAGATAAAAGCCCACGGTGGTCACCACCCGGGTTCCCTGTTCGCGAAGGGCCTCGCGCAGCAGGATGGTGCTCTGGTTGTGCAGCAGGTTCTCCCAGCGGTGCTGGGTCACGAACACCGGCAACACGATCATGCAGAAGCGGTTGCGGTCCTTGCGGTGTTCCTGCTCGAACTGCTTCACGAAGTCGACCACCGGATCCACCAGGGAGCGATAGGGGGAATCCAGCACCACCAGGCGCACCCCGGGAACCTGGCGCTGCCACTGTTTGATGAAGGCCTGGGTGCGGTCGCCGTTGAGGTCGACATGGACGGCCACAAGATCGCTGGCCACGGTGCGGGCGAAGCGGATCGCCTCGAAGCTGCCGCGGTGCAGCTGACCCACCAGCACCACCGTGGGCATGCCACCGTCTGCAGGCGGCGCCGGCAGTTTGAGCAGTTTGTCGCTCGACATCCGCAGCCGCCGGGCGACGTAGTCGTAATGGTTGCGGATGCGCAGGAACAGGGCGATCAGCAGCGGGATCGCCACCAAAACCAGCCAGGCGCCATAGGTGAACTTGCTGTAAAGCAGCACCAGACTCACCACCGCGGTGATAGCCGCACCAACCCCGTTGACCAGGGCCTTGCCCAGCCAGCCGCTGCCCTTGTCCTTCCACCAGTGCACCACCATGCCGGCCTGGGAGAGGGTGAAGCTGATGAACACCCCCACCGCGTAGAGCGGAATCAGGCGACTCACACTGGCGTTGAAGATCACCAGCAGCAGCGCGGCACAGCCACTCAGGGCAAAGATGCCGTTGCTGAACACCAGCCGGTCCCCCAGCGAGGCCAGCTGGCGGGGCAGGAAGCCGTCCTGGGCCAGGAAGGCCGCCAGTCGGGGGAAGTCGGCATAGGCGGTATTGGCGGCGAGGAGCAGGATGAGCAGGGTGGCCAGCTGCAGCACGGCCAGCAGCACGCCATTGCCGAAGATCAGCTGACCCAGCTGATAGAGCAGGGTGGGACCGTTTTCGGCGTAGACGATGCCGGTGTGGTGGGCGAGGGCGCTGATCCCGCCAAACATGGTGGCCAGTAACAGCACCATCACGGTGAGCACCTTGCGGGCATTGCGCCACTCCACCGGCCGAAAGGCCGCCACGCTGTCGCTGATCGCCTCAATACCCGTGAGGGCGGCGCAGCCGGAGCTGAAGGCCCGCATCAGCAGCACCGGTCCTATCGCCATCAGGTGGCCGCCCTCCGCCTCCAGGGTCGGCGCCAGCAGTCGCGCCTGCTCCTCGACGCCCAGGGTGGGCAGGGTGCCGCCAAAGGCCTTGATGGCTCCAGCCACGAGCAGCACCATCACCACACCCATAAACAGATAGGTGGGAAAGCTGAGCAACTTGGCGCTGGAGCTCACGCCCCGCAGGTTGGCCACCATCACCAGCAGCACCGCCACCAGGCAAAGGGGCACGCGGTAGTGATCGAGGGCTGGGAAATAGGAGGTGAGGGCCGCGATGCCGGCAGCCACGCTCACCGCCACCGTGAGCACGTAGTCGATCGAGAGCGAGGCGCCCGCCACCAGGCCGGGCATCTTGCCCAGGTTGTCCTGCGAGACCCGATAGGACCCGCCGCCAAGGGGGTAAGCCTTAATCGTCTGCCGGTAGCTGGTGGCCACGATCAGCATCAGGCCGATGATCAGGCCCGTGATCGGCAGGGTGAGGCCCAGAGCTGCGCTGCCCGCCATTCCCAGCACCAGCACGATCTCCTGGGTGGCATAGGCCACCGATGAGAGGGCGTCGGAGCTGAGGATCGCCAGAGCTTCCGGATTGCTGAAGCGCTCCTCGTGGTGGGCGCTGGTGGGCAGGGGAGAGCCGATCACCACCCTTCGAAAATTGTCGAACCTGGAGATGATCGGCATGTCGGAACGACGTGCGCAGAGAACGCCCTGAAAACCTAAATCGGCGCTGTCATTGTTACTGTTGCGCCCACCGCAGATCGCCGGCATCGTGAGTGCTCCTTTAACAGCCCCCCAGGCCACTGAATCCGGAGTCGCCCGGCAGGGCTCAACGGCCTGGCACGGCCTCAGCGTTGCGGAATGCCAGCATCGCCTCGGGGTGGGGCCGGAGGGGCTAAATACCGCTGAGAGTTCCCGCCGTCTGGCCGACCGCGGTCCCAACCGGCTGGAGCTTTCGGCCGGTCGCAGCACGTTGGAGATCCTGTGGGACCAGTTCAGCAACGTGATGCTGATCATGCTGCTGGCGGTGGCGCTGATTTCGGGCGCCGTATCCATTCATCAGCAGGAATTCCCTAAGGACGCCATCGCGATCCTGGTGATCGTGGTCCTCAACGGCCTGCTGGGCTATCTGCAGGAGAGCAAGGCCCAGCAGGCTCTGCTCGCCCTGCGCGACATGGCCCAGCCCCTGGTGCAGGTCCGCCGTGATGGCACCTGGCAGCGGATCAGCAGCGAGCACCTGGTCCCCGGCGACCTGATCCGCCTGGAGGCGGGCGATCGGGTGCCCGCCGATGCCCGCCTGCTGGAGGAGGCCGATCTAGGGCTGCGCGAGGCGGCCCTCACCGGCGAAGCCGAGGCCGTGTTCAAGAAATCCGATCTTCTGCTCGAGGATTCCACGCCGGTCCTGGAGCGCAAGAACTGTCTGTTCCAGGGCACCGAAGTGGTGCGAGGCCGGGGTGTGGCACTGGTTACAGCTACCGGCATGGCCACGGAGCTGGGCCAGATCGCGGAGCTGATCAACACCGCCGGCGGCGAGAGCACTCCCTTGCAGGAGCGGCTCGATGGGCTCGCCAAGGTGCTGGTGATCAGCGCCCTGGCCCTGGTGGCCGTGGTGGTGGCCCTCGGTCTGCTCCTGGGACAAGAGCCGCTCAACCTGCTGGAGGTGGCGCTCTCGATGGCGGTGGCGATCGTGCCGGAGGGGTTGCCGGCCGTGATCACCGTGACCCTGGCGATCGGCACCCAGCGCATGGTGCACCGCGCCGCCCTGATCCGCCGCCTGCCGGCGGTGGAGGGTCTGGGTTCGGTCACCGTGATCTGTTCCGACAAGACCGGCACCCTCACCCAGAACCGCCAGGTGGTGCAGGAACTCCGCGTCGGCACCGAACGCCTGGCCGTCACCGGCAATGGCTACGACCCCGCCGGCACCATCACCCCCTCGCAGCTGGAGTGCCCCCCAGGGGCCCGGCCGGGCAGCCTTGAGGGGGCCAGCACGCTTCTGCTCCAGGCCGGCGTGCTCTGCAGCGACGCCGAACATCGCCAGCTAGCCGACGGCAGCTGGGAGATTCTTGGTGACCCCACTGAGGGGGCCCTCTCGGTGGTGGCCCTGAAGGCGGGCATCGATGACTTCGAATTGCGCAGCCACTTCCGCCGGGCCGCCGAGATCCCCTTCAGCTCCGAGCGGCAGCTGATGGCGGTGTGGATCGAGGATCCCAACCATGCCCTGCAGGCTCCCCTGGGCAGCAGCGCCAGCGGCAGCCCCAGCCTGCTGATCAGCAAGGGAGCACCCGAGGTGATCATCGGCCTCTGCGATCGCTGGATCGATGGCCAGGGCGTGGTGGACATGGGCGGGCCCCAGCAGCAGTGGTGGCTGGAGCAGGCCCGCCAACTGGCGGCCTCGGGTCTTCGCGTGCTGGCCTTCGCCTGCGCGCCCCATCACTCCAGCCCCGATGAGGATCTGGAGGGTCAGGTGCTGCTCGGTCTGATGGCGCAGCTGGATCCGGCCCGTCCTGAGGTGGCCAAGGCTGTGGCCACCTGCCGCCAGGCAGGCATTCGGCCGGTGATGATCACCGGCGACCATCCCCTCACCGCCCGGGCGATTGGCAGCGCCATCGGCCTCACCGATGAGCAGGGAGAAGTGATCCTCGGCCGCGAGCTGGAGGCGATGGAGGAGCCGGCCCTGAAGGAGGCGGTGGCCCGCTGCAACGTCTACGCCCGCGTGGCCCCGGAGCAGAAGCTGCGGATCGTGAAGGCGCTGCAGTCCAACGGCCAGGTGGTAGCGATGACCGGTGATGGGGTCAACGACGCCCCGGCCCTCAAGCAGGCCCACATCGGCGTGGCAATGGGCATCACCGGAACCGAGGTGAGCAAGGAGGCCGCCGACATGGTGCTCCTCGACGACAACTTCGCCACGATCGTGAGCGCGGTGGAGGAAGGGCGGCTGGTGTATGCCAACATCCGGCGCTTTGTGAAGTACATCCTCGGCAGCAACGTCGGTGAGCTGATCACGATTGCCTCGGCCCCGCTGCTGGGCCTGACCGGCGTGCCGATGACGCCGCTTCAGATCCTCTGGATGAACCTGGTTACCGACGGCGTGCCCGCCCTGGCCCTGGCCCTGGAGCCTGGCGAGGCCGGGCTGATGGACCGACCACCGGCCGAACCCGGTGAATCGATCTTTGCCCGCGGCATCGGCTCCTACATCCTGCGCATCGGCGTGGTGTTCGCGGTGATCGTGATTGCCCTGATGCTTTACGCGTCGGTTTACAGCCGTGATCACTGGAAGACCATGGTCTTCACCACCCTCTGCCTGGCCCAGATGGGCCACGCCCTCTCGGCCCGCAGCGACCTGCCCCTCATCCAGGTACCGCCCTTCTCCAACCCCTGGCTGCTCTGGGCCGTGCTGCTGACCTCCGGCCTGCAGTTGCTGCTGCTCTACGTGCCGGCCCTGGCCAAGTTCTTTGGCACCCAGCCCCTCAGCGGCCAGGAGCTGCTGATCTGCGTGGCCTTCAGCATGCTCCTGTTCCTCTATCTGGAGCTCGAGAAGGTTTGGAGGCTATGGCGCCGTCGCGTCCATGCCGATGCCTGAAGCCACCAAAGCAAAGCTTGATGGTTGATCCCTCCAGCCTGGTTCGGTTCTTTCCGCAGCTGATGGCGGCTTTCGGTGACTGGATCGGCGAGCTTCCCGGCTGGATTGAGGCCGCCGTGACGAGGGATCCTCGCCAGGGCTATCTGGCCCTGGGACTGGCGATGCTCCTGGAAAACCTCATTCCGCCGATCCCTTCGGAGCTGATCCAGCCCCTCGGCGGTGTGCTGGTGCAGCAAGGCCGGCTGGAGCTCATACCGGTGATTCTGGTGGGCACGGCCGGCACCGTGCTGGGCTGTTCGTTTTGGTATGGGCTGGGGCGCTGGTTCGGTGAGGAGCGTTTGAGCCGCTGGATGGGGCGCCACGGCCGAAGGATCGGCCTCAATCCGGAGGATGTGGCCGCCAGCAGGATCTGGTTCGCCCGCCATGGGGTGGGCCTGGTGTTCTGGGGGCGGCTGATTCCAGGCATCCGCACCCTGGTCTCGGTGCCAGCGGGCCTGGAGGCCATGCCCATAGGCCTGTTCCTGCTGGCCACCCTGGCGGGCAGCCTGCTGTGGGTCACGGTGCTTACCCTCCTGGGCCGCGCCCTGGGAGCTGGTTACGGCCAAGTGAGCCAGTTCACCGGCCCCTATGGCCAGATCAGCCGCCTACTCCTCCTCGCCCTAGCCGGGGCTGGCGTGATCGCGCTGGTGGTGCGGGCGCGGCGCCGCCGGGGAAGCGCGCCGGAGTAACCCGTCCGTTCTCCCTGGGCTCCGGCGCAGGCTCGGCGCCGATCACCTTCATTCGGAGCGTTCCTGCCCCCCGGATTCAGGCCTGGGGGGAGGAAGCTGACCGGCCTCCTGAAACAGCGCGAGGGTGTAGATCAGGCCACCCACCAGGGCGATCATCAGCAGGCCGACCACCCCCAGCCAGGCCCGACGCATGCGATCGCCATGCAACAGCGGATCCGCCGGGTGTCCGCAATCTGTGCAGACGAGCCCACCCTGGCCAGCCCTGGCCCTGATCACCATCCGACATCCGCATCGCTCGCAAGCCATCGCCATGCCGAGGGATCGTTCACTCTGCCAGCACTGTTCGGAGGTTCTGTAGGGAAGTAAACCGTCCGGCCGAAGCGCGATGGCCCGACTTGCGGCGTTGGCGCCACGGATCACCATTGCTTGCCGCTTCGATAGGGATTGCTGGGGTGCGATGGAACCCATAGCCCTCCAAATCTCTTTAAGGTTCGCGGCCAATGGTCCCTTGCGGATCCCTGTCCCCGCCGCCATGAACCTCGTTTTCGCCCAGACGGCCTGGCTGGTGCCGCTGTATCCCCTGCTGGCCTCCCTGCTCTCCTTTCTCTGGTCGCCGGGGCTGATCTCCCGCACCGGACCGCGCCCCTGCGGATATCTCAACCTCCTACTGGTGAGTGTGGCCTTCTCCCACAGCGTGCTCGCCCTGGTGGCCCTGCACTCCAATTCCACCGCGGGCTCGGCGGCGATCTATCGGCCGCTCACCTTCGGCTGGACCTGGCTGCAGACCGCCGGCCTGCGCATCGGCTTCGACGGCCTGATCACCGAGCCCGCCCTGATCGCGATGACGCTGATCACCGGTCTGCACGTGTTGGTTCAGATCTATTCGATCGCCTACCTGGAGATGGACTGGGGCTGGCCCCGGTTCTTCGGCTCGCTGAGCTTTTTTGAATCCGGCCTCTGCGCCCTGGTGCTCACCGATTCGCTGTTCTTCAGCTACGTGATCCTCGAGCTGCTCACCCTGGGCACCTACCTGATCGTGGGCACCTGGTACAACCAGCCCCTGGTGGTGAAGGGGGCCCGCGATGCCTTCCTCACCAAGCGGATCGGCGACCTGATCCTGCTGGCTGGCGTGATCGCCCTGCTGCCGATCACCGGCACCTGGAACTTCCACGGCCTGCAGGCCTGGGCCGCCGACCAGGCCAACAACCACCTCCCCCTGCCGGGTGGCTTCACCCTGATCGTGTTGGCCCTGATCGCCGGTCCGATGGGCAAGTGCGCCCAGATTCCCCTCCACCTCTGGCTCGATGAGGCGATGGAGAGCCCCCTGCCCTCCACGGTGCTGCGTAACTCCGTGGTGGTGGTGGGTGGCGCCTGGGTGCTGCTGCGGCTTGAGCCCCTGATCGAACTCAGCCCCTTGGCCGCCAGCCTGCTGGTGGTGGTGGGCGGAACCAGTGCGGTGGTGGGTTCCCTGATCGCCCTGGCCCAGATCGATGTGAAGCGGGCCCTTTCCTTCCTGGTGAGCAGCTGGCTGGGCCTGCTGTTCGTGGCGGTGGGCCTCGGCGGCATCAATGTGGCCGACCACCTGATGCTCGTGTATCCCCTGCCGATGGCCCTGATGCTGATGACGATCGGCGCCATCGTGCTCACCAACGTGACCCAGGACCTCACCCAGCTGGGGGGGCTCTGGAGCAAGCGCCCGCTGATGGGCATTGCCTTTCTCAGTGGTGCGGCCGGCCTGATGGCGCTCCCCCCCTTTGGCGGCTTTGCGGCCCTGCGGGAACTCCTGGTCCTCACCAACACCAGCGGCCAGCCCGCTCTCTTGGGGGGCCTGGTGCTGCTGACCAATGCCCTGATCAGTGCAGGCCTGATCCGGGTGTTCGGACTGATCTGGGGGGGGCGCCCCACCCCCTTCACCACCCGCTCCCCTGAAGTGCTCTGGTTGATGGCCCTGCCGATCCTGCTCCTAACGGGTCTGGTGCTCCATCTGCCCCTGATCCTGGCGCGCAATGGGGTGTTCGCCACCGCAGCGGGCCTGCTGCCCGTGCCGGGCTGGGGCCCAGAGGCGCTGCCCCTGCTGCTCTCCACCCTCGTGGGTGGCGGCCTCTCCGCCCTCTTCTACCTGCGCCCCCATCCCCTGGCCCACCTGCCGGCCACCCTGGGCGGCCTGCAGGACTGGCTGGCCCACGACATGCAGACCGAGCGCTTCTACCACCGCACCGTGGTGGGGCTGGTGGTGGGCCTGGCCCAGCTGAGCGCCTGGGCGGATCAACGGCTCGTGGATGGTTTCAGCGGCGCCACCGGCGAGGCCGCCCTGGAGGGGGCCCGCCGCCTCAGCCTCACCACCTCCGGTCGCTCCCAGGCCTATGCCCTCAGCCTCGTGCTCGGCGTGTTGCTGATGGCCGCCTGGCTCCTGTCCAGCCAGGGCAGCGCCACTCCTGACCTCCTTCGCCCGCTCCGCTGATGCCCCCCTCCTCGCTGCTCCTGCTGCCGGGCCTGCCCCTCGCCGCCGCCCTGCTCCTTCCTCTGCTGCCTGCAGCCACCAGCTCGCTCAAAGTCCGCAGCCTCGCGGCCCTCAGTTCCGCCACCCAGCTGCTGGTGGGCCTGGCCTGCTGGCGCTCCACTCCGGCCGACCTACAGCTGGCCTGGCTTCCCAAGCTGGGACTCTCTTTCGACCTCGGTCTCGATGGCCTTTCGCTTCCCCTGGTGCTGCTCACCGCCCTGATCACCACCCTGGCGATCCTGGCCGTGCCGTCCGACCAAAGCCGTCCCCGGCTGTTCTTCCCCCTGCTGCTGGCCACCAACATCGGCGTGGTGGGGGCCTTCCTGGCCCGCAACGCCCTGCTGTTCGTGCTGGCCTTCGAGCTCGTGCTGATCCCCACCACCTTGCTGGTGGCGATCTGGGGCGGCGAGAAGAGGGCCGGGGCAGCGATCCGTTATCTGATCTACAGCGCCGTCTCAGGCCTGAGCCTGCTGGCCGCCGTCATGGCCCTGGGCTGGCTCAACCGCAACGGCCTCAGCTTCAGCTACAGCGAGCTCGCCCACGCTTCCCTCACGCCCGAGGCCAGTCGCTGGGTGCTGGCCCTCTTCCTGCTGGGTTTCGGCCTGAAGCTGCCGATTGTGCCGCTGCATGGCTGGCAGCCCTTCACCTACGGGCAGGCCCCGACCCCGGTGGTGATGGTGCTGGCCGGATGCGTGTCGAAATTGGGGGCCTATGGCCTGTTGCGCTTCGGTGTTGGCTTTCTTCCCGATACCTGGGCCGCCTGGTCGCCGTGGATCGCCGCCGCCGGCGCGGTGAGTGCCGCCTATGGCGCCCTCAATGCCATCGCCCAGTCCGACATCCGCCGGCTGATGGCCTACAGCTCCCTGGGCCACATGGGACTGCTGGTGCTGGCGATCGCCGCCGCCACGCCGCTGAGCCTGCAGGGCGCCGTTGCCCAGGTGCTGGCCCATGGCCTGATCGTGGCCCTGCTGTTCGCCTGCGTGGGCCTGATCGAGCGCAAGACCGGCACCACGGCGATCGCCGAGCTCTCCGGCCTGCTCAATCCCCTGCGGGGCCTGCCCTTCACCGCCGGCATGCTGCTGCTGGCCCTGATGGCCGCCGCCGGCATCCCTGGTCTGGCCGGCTTCCCCGCCGAGCTGCTGGTGTTCGAGGGCAGCTGGACCACCTTCCCCCGGGCCACCTTGGTGTGTCTGCTGGCCTCGGGCTTCACGGCGGTTTACGCCATCCGCCTGTTCAACAGGGTGGGCTTTGGCCGCCTCGACAACGCCCGGGCCGACTGGCAGGCCACCCGCTGGGGCGAGCGCTTCCCGGCCCTGGTCCTCAGCCTCCTAGTGATCGCCTCGGGGGTCTGGCCCCAGGCGCTGGTGGGCTGGAGTGAACCCGCCACCGCCGGCCTGGCCCTGCGTTCCGGCGCCCCTGCGGCTGGGCTGGCGGTAGCCCAGGCCCGGAACTTAGGGGCGGGAACCCTTGCCACCTTGATCGCCACCGGGGTCGCTGACGCCGGCTGACCCCCAGGATCCACCGCTCAGTTCGGGGCTGCGAGCCGTTCAGGACCCGCGATTGCCGCTCAACGCCGGCCCTAGCCCGCGATCCCAGCACATCCGGGCTAGCCAAGCCCAGCTCCTCCGCCGCAGCGCCACGGCCCCTCTCCGCTGC
>Ga0310330_100170_pt1 | contig 18792 bp, 15 predicted proteins | sample LakMicDCLTotalB5_FD_195544 | JGI IMG/M metagenome (GOLD analysis project Ga0310330, IMG submission 195544) | Enriched freshwater cyanobacterial communities from Lake Michigan, Michigan, United States - MI23.DCL.Total.B5 (v2) (version 2) | ecosystem: Environmental > Aquatic > Freshwater > Lake... | reverse complement strand
CTCCGGCAAGGCGAGCACTTCGCCCGCAGGAGCTAGGGACTAGGGCCCCCCGTTGCCCACCCCCGCCTGGCTGGAGCGATGCGCGGCAACGCCTCTGGCTCCAAGGGCGGCAATGATCGGGGCCATCGCCACGGCCCACCGGCCCAGCCCATGTCCCAGCCGCCCGATGCGAAATCCGCCGCCGCCCCCACCTGGCTGCGGGATCTGGCCGGGGCCTGGATCTTCTATTCGGTGCTGCCGGCCTGGCCGTGGCCAGAGCCCCGCTTCCGGCGGATTGCCCGCTTCGCGCCCTGGATCGGGGCCGTGCTGGGGGGTCTGCAGGGACTGATGTGGTGGGGCCTCGAGGGCCGCGTGCCACCCCTGGCCCAGGTGGCCCTGGTGCTGGCCACGGGCCTGCTGCTCTCCGGGGGCCTGCACATGGATGGCGCCATGGACACCGCCGACGGACTGGCGGCGGGGGATCGCCTGCTGGAAGCCATGGAGGACAGCCGGGTGGGGGCTGGTGGGACCCAGGCCCTCGCCTTGCTCCTGCTGCTGCGCACCGCCGCGCTGGCCACCCTGGGGGCCAGCGCGGCGGTGGCCCTGCCCTGGGCCGCCCTCTGGGGCCGGGTGGCGCCCCTGGTGGCGATGGCCCGCTTTCCCTACCTGCGGCCCGGCGGCTCAGCGGCCTTCCACCGGGAGCACTGGGCCGGCCTGGCGGTCGAGCTGCGCCCCACCGCACTGCTCGTGGTGGCGCTGATGGTGGCACCGCTGACGCTGATCCAAGGGGCGGGGGCCGGTTGGGTCCTGCCGGGGAGCGGCGCCGCCATGGCCGTGCTGGCGGGTCTGGCCGGCCTGCTACCAGCCCTGGTGGTGCCCCTCTGGCTGGGCAGGCGGCTGGGTGGTCACAGCGGCGATAGCTACGGCGCCTGCGTGGAATGGACCGAAGCCCTGGCGCTGCTGCTCAGCGCGGCCCTCAGCCTGGGGGGCACAGCCAGTGCGGCGAGCTGAACCCTGGGCGCCGATGCCCGATCCAGAAGACTCGGAGCACCTGCCGGCTCGCGGCTGAACATCCCGATGCGATCGAAGGGCAGGGCCAAGACCCCGGCGGTGTTAAGCCAGCTCCGGGTTCACCACCCCAACCGACGCCCCGCCCCTACGCCTCGCCCACCGCGCAGACCGGAAGGCGAAGCACAAAGGCATTCCCCGAAGCCGGCAGCTCGGGATCCACGGCCTGGGGGGGAATCACCAGCTGTAAATCCCCCCCCAGGGCGCGGGCCAGATCCCGCGCCAGGGCCAGGCCGAGCCCGGTGCCTGGCAGGGGCAGGCCGCGGCTGCCCCGCACACCCCGCTGGAAGATCGCCTCCCGTTCGGCCTCCTCAATCGGTGGCCCGCCATCCCACACCGTGAGCACCGGTCCGCGCGGGGTGTCCCGGGCCTGAAGGCCCACCACCACCCCCTGGGGGCTGTAGCGGAATGCGTTCTCCAGGAGATTGGCGATGATCTCGGCCACCGCTCCGCTATCGCCACGCCAGGCGGGCAGCGCGCCGGGCCCCCGCCAGGGGCGGGCCTGCAGGGTGGCTGTGGCCGCGGCCCGCTGGATCAGCGGGGAGAGGGGCTCCGCGAGCGGCTGCCCCCCCGGACCACTGAGCATGGGTGGCAGCAGCAGGGGCTGGGGATCGGGCGCCGCGGCGATCAGGGCATCGGGCCTGGCCAGGTCGCTGATCGCGTCCACGTAGCGCTGCAGCTGCCGCTCCTCAGCGAGCAGCCCTTCGACCAGGGAGCGGTTGTCGCTGTCCCTGTCCAGGCGGCGCAGCAACAGCTGGCCGAAGGTGCGCAGGGCGGTGAGCGGATTGCGGAGCTGATGCACCAGCAGGCGTAGCTGCTCCTCCTGGAGCGCGAGCCGATGGCGCAGGCGCTGCCCCTCCCGATCCAGCCGCAGGGCCTCGGCCAGCCCAAGCGCGACCGCCTGGAGCCTCTGGCGCAAGGGCTCGGGCCAGGGGTTGATGGAGCTCTCCACCTGGATGGCCCCCAGCAACTCCGCCCCATCCCGCAGGGGCAACCAGCGCCGCTCCTCGGCGGGCACCCGCAGCCGGCTGCCGCCATCCACCGCCGCCAGGGTGCGGCCATCGGCCGGCCAGTGGCCCACCGGGATGAGGCTCGGCCCCCCCTCTCCAGTCGCATGGGTCACATACACCACGAGGGAGCACACCTCTTGGCAATCGGCGAACTGGCCAAGCTGGTAGCCGAGCAGAACAAGAAAGCTTTCAGAGACTGGCATCACAGCCACTCAGAGCCAGACCGGGAAGGGGCTCCGGACGAATTTCAGGCAAATCTGTGGAAATTCGGAAAAACGACGTATGCTGCTTGTATCGACCACTACTCCGCAGTCCGCAACGAGCGGGCGGCTGATCATCGTCGAACCAATCCAGAGCCGTCGTCCGATGAGCCTTCAGGGCGCCAACACTGGCGGCATCCCCTGCTCGGGCTCCGGACTTCGGCCCTGGTGAGGCCCTTTGTCGGGCTTCGAACACGACCAGAGGTTGCACTTCAACCGCAACCAAGGCTACAGCAGAGGGTGATGGGCTCCTCTCCTGTCCGATGGTCCGCTCAGCGGCCGTCGCGTGTCGCTCACGGTGATCTCCCAAGACCGCTCCGAGGACGGCCGATTTAGGGGTCTGGACCCACGTCCTTCGGGCCGTGGATCCGCCAGGGCTAACGCCCGCGCTTTGCTGCGCGCCAGCGGTCTTCCCATCTTCCCAGCAACCCTCCAGTCCCTCTCCAGTCCCCCTCCGGGATCCCGTTCCATGTCCAAGAAGCGCAAGCGGATCAGTCGCCGTCGCCTTGCCGGCCAGCGTGTTCTCGCCCACGTCCCCACTTTCAATCTGGAAACCGGCTCCCACAAGCCGGTCACCGCGGCCCGTCGCTACATCGCCGAGGCCGACCTGTTGGCCCCGGCGATCCTCAACGTGCGCCGCAACGAACACACCACCGACCGCTTCTTCTGGGGCGAAAAAGGCCTCTTCAGCGCCCAGTACGCCGAGGAGAACCACTTTCTGTTTCCCTCCCTGCGGCTGATCGTGGACAGCATCGGTGAGGAGGTGCTCTTCGAAGGTCTCGAGGCCCTCGCCAGCGACGACTGGGAAGAGATGGAAGAGTACGAATACGCCTTCGTCTGAACCACCGTGTGCCGTGCTGCCGCTCCCACGGGCGGCGGCAGGTGAACGGTGCATCCCAGCGCTGGTTAACCCCCAGGAGTCCCATCGCTCCCCTCCTGCGGCCGGATCCCTTGCTTCTGACGAAGGGCATGGGTCCGGCTTTTCAGTGGTCGGTTTGGTCTGGCAAGGTGTCGACTCCGTCGTCCTGGCGAGCTGCTGGCCCGCAATCGGTCACGCCGCGGGGCTGATGCCCCCTGGGGGACCCTGGTCTTAGCTCCAGCCGGCCGCCAGAGCGGCACGGATGGTCGGAAACAGGGCAGGATCGATGCCGTGGCCGCCGTCAAAGCCCAGACGCTGGACCGTTCCGCCCGCAGCCCGCAGCATCTGCTCCAGCGCCTCGCTGGCGGCGAACGGCACCACCGGATCCTGCTGGCCGTGGGTGATTAACACCGCCGGCACCGGACAGCGGGGCGTCCAACCCGGATGGGGATAGCCGCTGCAGGCGATCAGGCTGGCCAGGGGAAGCCCCTCAGCGCCGGCCGGATCACCGCAGCCCACATCCAGGGCCATGGCGCCGCCCTGGGAGAAACCCAACAGGGCGGTGGCCTCCAGGGGCACGCTGCGCCCCAGCTCCAGCAGCCGCTCCCGCAGCCTGATCCGCGATTCCGGTAGTTCAGGCCAGTTGGGCCGCTGCAGGTCGTACCACTGGCGGCCGACACCGGCGGGGTGGGGCCAGGGGGCGCGCAGGGCCACGAGGCTCACGCTGGCATCCACCAGCTCCCGGCCGAGGTCGAGCAGGTCATCGGCGTCGGCGCCCCAGCCATGCAAGAGCACGAGCCGGCGCTCGGCCTGCTCCGGACCGCTCTGGAGAGATTCGGGATCCACGGCCCCGGGGGCGTCCCAGAAGGAGGCGCGGGGATCGGGCTGGTCGACGGCTGGGGTGGTCATCGGGAACAGGCGGGGTGAGGAGCGCAAGCGTGCTGAGGCACTGCCGCTGCGTAGGTTGGCCGCTCCACCGTCCACCGCCACCGCCATGGCCCCCACGGCCCTTCTGAGCGTTTCCGATAAAGAGGGCCTGGTGGCCCTGGCCGAAGGCCTGCTGGCCCACGGCTATCGGATCCTCTCAAGCGGCGGCACCGCGGCGGCCCTGGCAGCCGCCGGGCTGCCGGTCACCAAGGTGGCGGAGCACACCGGCGCTCCGGAGATCCTCGGCGGGCGGGTGAAGACCCTCCACCCCCGCATCCACGGCGGCATCCTGGCGAAACGCAACGATCCCGCCCACCAGGCCGACCTGGCCGCCCAGGCCATCGATCCGATCGATGTGGTGGTGGTGAACCTTTACCCCTTCCAGCGCACCGTGGCCGACCCCCAGGTGAGCTGGGAGACCGCCGTGGAGAACATCGACATCGGCGGCCCGGCCATGGTGCGCGCCGCGGCCAAGAACCATGCCGACGTGGCAGTCCTCACCGATCCGGCCCAGTACGGCGGCTTCCTGGAGGCCCTGGCTGCGGGTGGTGCGGATGAAGCCCTGCGGCGCCGGCTGGCCCTAGCGGCCTTCGCCCACACCGCGGCCTATGACGCCGCCATCGCCACCTGGCTGGCCGGTCGCCTCGGGCAGGAGGCTTCCCCGGCAGATGGTGCTGGCGCCAACGCGGCCGACGCCATCCCAGCCCTGCAGCTCACGCTGCCGGCCCGCCAGAGCCTGCGCTACGGCGAGAACCCCCACCAGAAGGCCCTCTGGTACGGCAGCGCCGCAGCCGGCTGGGGCGCGTCCCGCCAACTCCAGGGCAAGGAGCTCAGCTACAACAACCTGCTCGACCTCGAGGCAGCCCTGGCCACGGTGCGGGAATTCGGCTACGGCGAGCCGACCGGGGCGGGGAGCCAGGGCGAGGGTCCGGCCGATCCGGCCATCAACCTGCCGGCGGCGGTGGTGGTGAAGCACACCAACCCCTGCGGGGTGGCCACCGGCTCCGGTGGAGCCGAAGCCCTGCTGCGGGCCCTCGATGCCGACCGGATCTCGGCCTTCGGGGGCATCGTTGCCCTGAACCGGGCCGTGGACGCCGCCGCCGCCGAGCACCTGGCGGGGCTGTTCCTGGAGTGTGTGGTAGCGCCCGCCTTCGAACCCGCCGCCCGGGAGCGGCTCGCTGCCAAGGGAAACCTGCGGCTGCTGGAGCTCGATCCCGCCTCCATCGCCGCGGCCGGTGGGCAGCAGCTGCGCAGCGTGCTGGGCGGAGTGCTGGCCCAGGATCTGGACGACCAGCCGATCGATCCGGCCAGCTGGCAGGTGGTGAGCCAGCGCCAACCCAGCGAGGCCGAATGGGCCGATCTGCGCTTCGCTTGGCGGGTGGTGCGGCACGTGCGCTCCAACGCCATCGCCGTGGCCGCCGCTGGCCAGAGCCTGGGCATCGGCGCCGGCCAGATGAACAGGGTGGGATCGGCCCAGATCGCCCTGGCGGCAGCCGGGGAGCGGGCCCGAGGCGCCGTGCTGGCCAGCGACGGCTTCTTCCCCTTCGACGACACCGTGCGCCTGGCGGCCTCCCATGGCATCACCGCCGTGATCCAGCCCGGCGGCAGCGTGCGGGATGGCGATTCGATCCAGGCCTGCAACGAGCTGGGCCTGGCCATGGTGACCACCGGGCGGCGCCACTTCCTGCACTGAAGCTCCTGCCCTGATTCACCTGCGCCGATCCGGCTCACGACTAGCAGTACGAGAGGCCTGCGGGTCTTGGCGACAGGGAGGCGCCACCGTGGTCCGGGAGGACCGGCACGGCTAGAGGCGAGACCGACATCGGTGCGAAACCGTGTGCGCCAGCGGTGACCATCGGCCCGCGGCCGTCCGGAGGTCTGCATACCTTGCGAAGCATGGATGCCAGGGACTCAAACCGCTCCCCGCAACAGCCCGACATGGCAACAGCGCCCAGCAACCGGGTGCGCAGTAGTTTCTTCAGATTGGCAGTTCTCCTTCCCTCCCATGCCCCTCGAGATCCCCAGCTCCGTGGCCTTCGGCCTGAGCTTCGTGCACCCCGTGCTGATGTGGGTGGTGCTGGCCCTTAGCGGCTATGGCCTCTACCTGGGGATCAAGGCCAAGAAACTGCGCACCGCCACCACGGCCGAGGAGCGCAAACCCCTGATCCAGGGGCAGTTCGTGCAGCGCCACCAGAAGATCGGCCAGATCATCCTGACCTTGATGGTGCTTGGCACCCTGGGTGGCATGGCCGTGACCTACCTCAACAACGGCAAGCTCTTCGTGGGTCCCCACCTGCTGGCGGGCCTGGGCATCACCATCCTGGTGGCGATTGCCGCCTCCCTCACCGGTGCCATGCAGAAGGGCAACCTGGTGGCCCGCAAGGTGCATGTGGGCCTGAACATGACGGTGCTGACCCTCTTCCTCTGGCAGGCCTTCACCGGCCTTCAGATCGTGCAGAAGATCCTGCAACCCCAGGTCTGAGGAGGCATCAGCGGAGCCAACGCCCCGAGCGAGAGCCCCTGGCACCCACCAGAGCCGGACAGCATCAGAGCTGCATCCAGGCTCCTGCAGTGTGCGAGTGCGGCGATCCCGGCCCGCGGCCAAGCCCCGCAACCAACGGGTCCGGGTCCAGAACCCGACCGGATCCGGATCAGAAGCGCGCTCGGCGACGCGGCGGGCAGGGGATGCCGTGGCTGGCGTGGAAATCCTCCTGCACCTTCCAGGTGAGCCGGCGTGACACCTGCCGCACGATCTGGCGGAGCAGGTGATCGCCGCTGGTCTGAACAAGGCCTTCCGGAAGGATGCTGATCATCGCGGGCAGCTTGATCCACACGGCCAGGTCGAGCTCCCAGCGGACCAAGGTGTGGGCCATGAGGGTGTCGACATCCTCCGCTGAAATCTCACCGAAGGCCTGACCATCGCCCGCCTCATCCAGCCGGAGTGAAGCGTTGAACTCCACGTCGTAGAGGGAGGAAAGGGTGGCATCGGCATCCGGAACAGGCACGGTCAGGATGCGGTACACCCCCTCGGCCTGGGGCAGCAGTTCCAGTCCGATCGTGGGCTCGACCTCGAAGCCGAAGTTGCCGAAGCGCCCGAGGGTGAGCACATAGCCGTTGTGCTCGAGCGGCGTGACCTCCATCGGCGCGGCGCAGCGCTGAAACCAGCCGTCGTGACGATCGAGATAGGCCTCCACCACCGTCGCAGGGGCGCGCATCTCCATGAGATCGGCGAAGCTGCTGGCATAGCGACGGACCCGACCGTCGGGACGGTGGCGCAGCAGCTCTGGGGCTTCCGCCAGAGAAGCGCCGGGTTCGACCAGTTCACGATGGGCCCCAGCTCGATCCAGAACGGGATCGGAGAAACTCTCAGTCGGTGCGGGAGAAGCCAGAGGGACAAGGGCGACGGACTCGTCGGAAGGGATTGTGAGCGGCCAACAGGGGACCTGCTCGGCGGATCGAAATCGCGAAGCCAGGCCAGTGAACGTACACCCCAGACGGAGATCTGGAACCAATCTAAAGCTCCGGTTGGCCGCCGCTGTCGCAAGGGTTGCAGCGCCGCCGGCCGTCAGGGGTGCCGAATTCGGGCGGTGGTGAGGGCGATCAGGCGCTGAATCACATCCTCCACCACCCGATCGGGCGTGGAGGCGCCGGAGGTGATGCCCACCCGGATCGGCCCCTCGGGCAGGAAGGGCTCGACCACCTCGAGGTCAGCACCGAGGGGCTTGTGCTCGATCCGGTTCCCCGGGCCGATTCGCTCGGGGGTGTCGATGTGGAAGGAGCGGATGCCACGGCTCACCGCGATCTCCTGCAGGTGGGTGGTGTTGGAGGAGTTGTAACCGCCGATCACCACCATCAGGTCGAGGGGTTCATCCACCAGGGCAAACATGGCGTCCTGCCGCTCCTGGGTGGCATCGCAGATCGTGTTGAAGGCCAGGAAGTGCTCGTTGATCTCGGCCGGGCCGAAGCGCTGCAGCATCGTGCGCTCGAACATGCGCCCGATCTCCTCGGTTTCGCTCTTGAGCATGGTGGTCTGGTTGGCGACTCCGAGGCGGTTCAGGTCGCGGTCAGGGTCGAAGCCGGGGGAACTGGCCTTGGTGAAGCGGGCCATGAAGGCCTCCCGGGCGGCGGCCCGCTTGGCGGGATCGGCATCGGCGGCACCGCTGGCCAGGATGTAATCGCACACCATCTGGGCCTCGGCCAGGTCGAGCACCACGAGATAGGTGCCTGCAAAGGAGCTGGTGGCAAGGGTTTCCTCATGCTTCACCTTGCCGTGGATGATCGAGGTGAAGGCCTGCTTCTTGTGCTTCTCCACGGTGTTCCACACCTTCGAGACCCAGGGGCAGGTGGTGTCGACGATGTGGCAGCCCCGCTCATTGAGGAGCTGCATCTCCTGCACGGTGGCGCCGAAGGCCGGCAGGATCACCACGTCACCGGTGGCCACCTCGGAGAAATCCTTCACGCCGTCATCCACCCGGATGAACAGCACATCCATCTCGCGCAGGTGGTCGTTCACCGAGGGGTTGTGGATGATCTCGTTGGTGATCCAGATGCGCTCGGTGGGGTAGTGGCGGCGGGTTTCGTAGGCCATCGCCACGGCCCGCTCCACGCCCCAGCAAAAGCCGAAGGCCTCCGCCAGCCGCACCGTGAGCCTCCCTTCCCTCAGCTCCTGGCCGTTGGTGCGCAGGCTGGCGATCAAATCGCTCTGGTAGGCGGTCTGGAGGCTGCCGGCCACCTCCTCCCCCAGGCCGAAACCGCGGCGGTTGTACCGCTCGGAATGGTGCAGCGAGCGTTTGAAGGCACGGGTATCCATGGCGGCAGGCCCATCTGCGCCGACTCTATGGGGGCCACCCTTGATCAGCGTTGCTCAGACCGGCTGGCGCTCCAACACCGTGGCCAGACCAAGCCAATGCACCGCCTCGGCCGAGAAGCTGTAGCGGCAGGGCAGGACCTCCACCCCGGCGGCAAGGGCCTGGCGAAAGAGCTCGCCATAGCGGGGATCGGCTGAATCACCGGGGGCAAAGCGGGTCACATCGCCGCGGCTGAGGCAGGGCAGCAGCACCGCCCGCGCCTCGGGAAGCAGGGCGGCGAGTTCCACGAGATGCTTCTGGCCCCGTTCGGTGACCGTGTCGGGAAAGAGGGCCAACTCGCCGTCGGTCCAGGTGGTGTTCTTCACCTCCAGGTAGATGGGCCGCGGATCGGCCGGCGGGATGCCATCGGCGCCGGGGCCAGGGGTGAGCAGCAGGTCGATGCGGCTGCGGCGCCCCTCGCCGTAGGGCACCTCGGCGCGAATCGCCGCGATCGGCCCGAGCCAGGGCTCCAGGCAGCCCGCCTCAATCGTGGCCCGCACCAAGCGGTTCGGCAGGGCCGTATTGATCCCCACCCAGATCGGTGCGCCTTCGGCGCCGGTGGTTTCGGCCTGCTCCCAGGTCCAGGCGAGCTTGCGGGTTGGGGAGGGGGCGTAGCGCAGCCGCACCCGGCCGCCCGGGTGGAGAACGCCGGTCATCGGGCCGGTGTTGGCACAGTGCACCGTGACAATCTCGCCATCGGCCAGCTCCACATCGGCCAGAAAGCGCTTGTAACGCTTCAGCAGCACGCCTTCCACCAGGGGTTCGAGACGGAGCACCGGGAAGGCAGGGAGAGAGACCCCAGAGACCGGATCCATCGCAGGGGCCGGGGAGCCTGGGGGCCGGGATTCGGGATCGCTCACGGCGCTGGGCATCACGGATCTCCTGGATCGGGGCGGACCATCCGGGCAGTCCAGCAGGCCAGGCATCGCCCCAGCGGCGGGCGGCACCACTTCGCCATCCGCCGGACCCTCGCAAAGGCGATCTTGCCGGGTCCTTCGGGGTGGCCGGCCCGGTGGGATCCGGCAAGACAGCGCGGCTGGGGGCCCCGACCGGCGGCTCCGAGGCTGCCTCGCGCTGACGGTGATCAACGGCGGCGGCGGGAACAAGGGCGGCTCCTTTGGCTCCTTTCCGTCGCCGGGATGCGGGATCGGGTTTCGGCAGGGGACAGCGCAGAACGCCTGGAGCGGCGGCGGAACAGCCGAGCACCGGCGGCCATACTGCCGAGCGACCGAGAGGGCCCCAGGCCCGGCCCGATGGCGAAATCACTGCGAAGGATTGCCCTTGTCGTGGCGGTGGCCACCGCCCTCAGCAAGGTGGTGGGCCTGCTGCGCCAGCAGGTGATCGCCGCGGCCTTTGGGGTGGGCGCCGCCTACGACGCCTACAACTACGCCTATGTACTGCCGGGCTTCCTGCTGATCCTGCTGGGGGGCATCAACGGGCCCTTCCACAGCGCCATGGTGAGCGTGCTCTCCAGGCGGGATCGCAGCGAGGGCGCCCATGTGCTGGCGGCAATCAACACCCTGGTGGGGGCGGCCCTGTTGGCCGTGACCCTGCTGCTGATCGTGGCCGCCGGTCCGCTGATCACCCTGGTGGCCCCGGGACTCGATGCCACCCGCCACGAGCTCGCGGTGGTGCAGATGCGCTGGATGGCCCCGATGGCGATGTTCGCCGGCCTGATCGGCCTGGGCTTCGGGGCCCTCAACGCCGCCGATGAATTCTGGCTGCCGGCCGTGAGTCCGCTGCTCTCGAGCCTGGCGGTGATCGGTGGCATCGCCCTGCTCTGGTGGCAGCTCGGGGCGGCGATCGTGCTGCCCCAGTGGGCCATGGCTGGCGGCATCGCGCTGGCGGCCAGCACCACGGTGGGGGCGCTGCTTCAGTGGCTGATCCAGCTGCCGGCCCTGGCCAAGCAGGGCCTGAACAAATTCCAGCTGGTGTGGGACTGGAAGCATCCCGGCGTGAAGGAGGTGCTGGCGGTGATGGGTCCAGCCACCCTCTCCTCAGGGATGCTGCAGATCAACGTGTTCGTGGATCTCTTCTTCGCCTCCGGCATCGTGGGCGCAGCAGCGGGCCTGGGCTACGCCAACCTGCTGGTGCAGACCCCCCTGGGCCTGCTCTCCAATGCCCTGCTGGTGCCGCTGCTGCCGGTGTATTCCCGGCTCACCGCCCCGGCCGACCGGCCCGAGCTGATCGCCCGCATCCGCCAGGGCCTGATGCTCTCGAGCGCCAGCATGCTGCCGTTGGGGGCCCTGATGGTGGGCCTGGCGGTGCCGATCGTGAAGCTCGTTTATGAGCGGGGGGCCTTCAACCAAGGCGCCGCCCAGCTGGTGGCGGCTCTACTGATGGCCTACGGGGTGGGCATGCCGGTGTATCTGGCCCGCGATGTGCTGGTGCGGGTGTTCTATGCGCTCGGCGATGCCAACATCCCCTTCCGCTGGTCGGTGGCCGGCATCGGCATGAACGCCTTCTTCGACTGGTTCCTGGTGGGCGGGCCCACCCCCTGGGGCCTGCAGCTGCCGGCCCTCAACTTCGGCGCGCCCGGCGTGGTGCTGGCCACGGTGAGCGTGAACCTGATCACCTGCCTGGGCCTCACCTGGGCCCTGGCCAGCCGGCTCGGCGGGCTTCCCCTGCGAGCCTGGGGCCGCGACACCCTGCTCCTGCTGCTGGCGGCTCTAGCGGCCGGCGGCGTGGCCTGGGGGCTGTCCACCTGGGTGGCGTGGCCGGCGGGCTTCCTCGGCCTGGTGCTCCAGAACGCCCTCTGCGCCGGCCTGGCCCTGGCCACCTATGGGCTGATCGGCAGCCTGGCGGGGGTGCCGGAGGTGCGGCAACTGCTGGCGATGGCCCAGCGCCGCCGGGCGGCCTGATTCAGCCACCCCCCAGGGCAAAGAACAGCTTGCGCATCGCTTCCAGCAGGTTGGAGGCCTCCCGCTGCCGATCCTCGTGGCCCAGACTCTCGAGCTCCCGCCGGCGGGAGTTCACCAGCTGGGCGAAGCGTTCCAACAGGTCGGGGTCGCGCTCCAGCAGCTCCCTCACCCCAGCCCGGTCGACCCGCAGCAACCGCGAATCCTCCAGGGCCCGCACCGTGGCGCTGCGGGGCAGCCCTTGGAACAGGGTCATCTCGCCGAACACCTCACCGGGGCCCAGATCGGCCACATGGATGGTGTGGCCGGGCTGAACCTCCTTCTGAACCTCCACCCGGCCGCTGATCACCTGATACAGAGAGCGGCCGATGGCCCCTTCCCGCACGATCGCCTCTCCGGCGGTGAACAGCACTGGCCGGCTGTGGGTGAGCAGACAATCCAGATCGGCCGGCGGCAGATCGGCGAAGAGGGAATGGCCCGCCAACAGCCGCCGTCCCTCCTGGGGCGGCAGGGAGGCGACCAGTGCCTCGGCGGCCGGTTCGGAGCGACGACGCTGCAGCTCCCGCACCGGAAAAGGAATGCTGCGACCTTCCCGCTTGAGGGCATACCAGATCTGCTGCAGCAGGGCACTGCGCAGGGTCAACCGCACCCGTTCGCTGGGTTCACGGAACCACACCTGCACCTCGTAGGTGATGGCGCTATCGGCGAAGGCCTTGACCCTCACCTCGGGAGGAGGCTCCTGCAGCACCAACGGATGGTTGGTCACGATCCGCTCGAGCAGGCTCAGGGCAGCGCCGGGTGGAAGGTCGTAATCCAGGCCCACCTCAAAGCGGTCCGAGACCGCTCCGGTGACGCTTAGGTTGCGGAGAATCCCACTGCTCACCTGGGTATTGGGCACCACCACCCGCACCCCGTCGAAGGTGCGCAGGGTGGTGTCGCGCCAGCTCACCGATTCCACCCGCCCCCGGGCCTGGCCGGCGCCGATCTCCACCAGGTCCCCCAGCCTCAGGTCATCGCCGAGCTGGAGTTCCAGACCGGCGATCAGATCCTTGAGCGGCTCCTGGATCGCCAGACCAAGAACGGCGGTGAGCACCGCCGAGGTGGTGACGAGCCCCATCAGATCCAGGCGTCCCACCTGGTTCACGAGCAGCACGGCGGCCAGGGCACCACCGGCCACCAGGAGCAGCTGCACCAACAGCTCCGGCGGCGGACGCCACCACCCCAGTCCACCGGGCAGTTCCAGCACCAGCCAGAGCAGCAGCCGGATCAGGGCCAGCACCAGCAGGAGGTCCACGCCGATGGCGAGCCAGGGGCGGCTGGAGGCCGGGACCAGGCTGAGCGGCACCAGGTGCAGAGCCACCCAGCTCACGGTGCCCAGGAGCGGCAGGGTGCGGGGGGGTAGGGGCAGGCCGCGGCGCCGGCAGGCCAGGGTCAGCAGGAGCACCAGCCCGAAGGCGGGCAGCACCACGGCCCCGGAGGGAACGAACCAGGTCGAAATCGCGCTGGACGGGGCCATCGGCACGACGGGCATCGCCCCATCCTGACGCCGGAGGCCGGGGCCTGCCCGGAGAGCGGCCGAAGCCGCTGGGATGGGGCCAGAGTGAGGTGGTGCCTTGAACCAGACCGATGCCGAGGTTCCTGCCGTGCCGATCACCAAGGCCCCGCCGATCCCTTGAAGTGGGACAGGGCGGGAGGCTGGGCCACTGGGCGAGGCCGCAGAGGTACGGCCTGGCGAGCTTGACCGGCGCCCTGCTGCTCACCCTGCTGCCACCGCCGCTGCCCGCCCGCAGCGCCGAGCGGGCCGTGATCCAGGAGATCCTCGATGGTGACCAGCTCTTCGTGGATGGCCAGAAGGCCCGGGTGAAGCAGCAGGCCGCGGCCCCCGATGACGTGAGCACCAAGGCAAGCCGCGGCGCCCTCGCCTTTCCCGGCGGTGCGGTGGGGCGGATCAACCGCTTCTCGCGGATGCGCCTGGGACAAAGCTGCTTCCTGCTCGAAAGCGGTCAGGTGCTGGTGTCGGGCAAGGCCGCCGGGTGCACCCGCTCCGCCCGGCTGAGCGTGCGGGGCACCAACTACCTGCTGGAGGTGGACGAGCAGGGCGACTCCCAGCTCTCGGTGCTGGAGGGCACGGTGGAGGTGGAGCCGCTGAAGGATGGAACCCCCACCGGCACCGGCCCCACCACGGTGCAGGCGGGCCAGCGGCTGCGGCTGTCGGCCCAGGGGGTGATCCTGGCCCTGCTGAGCCTCAGCAGCGGCGATTACGACGCCATCCTGCGGGGACCGCTGTTCGAGGGCTTCCGGCTGCCGCTGCCGAACGTCGGCTCCCTGGAGAGCTACCTGCGCCGCTACCAGCCATCCGTGATCCTGCCCGTGAGCCTGCCCTCGGCCCCCAGCCTGCCCACCCCATCCCTTCCCACCTTTGGCCTGCCCCGCCTGTTCTGATGAGGGCCTGAGCGGCCTGATCGACCTGCCCAGCTGGCTCGGTGCTTCGCGTCCATGAAGCGCCGGCTCCCCCGGTTCGTGCTGCCGGCGCTGCTGCTGCTGTGGGTGGGCGTGAGCGCGGGCTGGCCGGGGCCCCGCTGGCGAGTCGCCGAGCGGGGCCTCGAAGACCAGCTGCAACGGCTTCTAGGCCCAGGCCGCCCGCCGGCGGCGGTGACCCTGGTGGTGGTCGATGACGCCACCCTGCAACAGGGGGACTGGTATGAGCGCAGCCGAACGGTGCCGGCCTGGGCCCGGGGCCTGGGCTCCCTCCCCTGGCCCCGAGCCGCCTATGGCCTGCTGATCGAGCGGCTGCTGGCGGGCGGGGCCCGGGCCGTGGCGGTGAATGTGGTGTTTGAGGGGCCCAGCTCCCATGGTCCCGCCGACGATGCGTCCCTGGCGGCGGTGCTGGCGCGCCACCGCGGCCGGGTGGCCCTGGCGGCCGAGATGCAGGAAGGGGAGGACCAGCAGGGGGCCGGTTCCCTCACGCTGGTGACACCCAGCGACCAACTGGTGGCCGCGATTGGCGGCCCGACGCAGCTGGGTCTCACCAACATCCTGGTGCCCCGGCCGGGGGATCGGCTGCTCCATCCCGAGGCCTACGCCGGTGCCCTTCTGCGCAATCGGCGGGTGAACGACACACCGCCGGCCCTCTCCACCACGGTGCTACGGCTAGCGGGCTGGCCACCCAGGGGCGACGACCGCCACAGCAGCCTGCGCACCTACGGCGCCGAGGGCAGCCTGGCGCGGCTGAGCGCCTGGGAGGTGCTCGACCCCGCGCGCTGGACCCACCACCCCCGCCGCTCGGCCCTGGCTGGGGGCGTGGCCCTGGTGGGGCCGGTGGTGAGCGAGGGGAGCGCGGGCTATGCCACACCCTTCGGATCGCTTTCGGGGCTGGAGATGCTGGGCACCGCCACCGCCAACTCCCTGCGGGGCGATGGACTGCTGAGCTGGCCCGCCCAGCCACCGCAACGGGCCCTGCTGGCCGTGACACCGCTGCTGCTGGCCCTGGCCGCCGGCCGCCGGCTGAGCGCGATCCAGGCGCGGCTGGCGCTGGTGGCCCTGCTGCTGGCCCTGCAGCTGGCGGCGGGGCTGCTGGTGTTGCAACGGGGGAACCGGTGGCTGCCGCTGCTGGCCCCCCTGAGCGGGCTGGTGGTCCTGGCTCTGCTCTATGGCGGAGAGGCCTACCTGCGTGAGGCGGGCGAACGGCTCCGGCTGCGCCGCACCTTCGAGCGCTACGTGGCGCCGGGGGTGGTGGCCGAGATCCTGGCGGATCCGGAGGCGGCCGAGGGGATCCTGCGGGGCCGCCAGCTGGAGGTGACCGTGCTGATGAGCGACATCCGCGGCTTCACCACCCTCACCCGCCAGCGCAGCGAGGCGGGCCAGAGCGAGCTGCACGTGCGCCAGCTCAACGAATACCTCGGCGCCATGGTGGAGGTGGTGGGCCAGCACGGCGGCACGATCGACAAATTCATTGGCGACGCGGTGATGGCGGTGTTCGGCTCGCCGCTGAGCCGGGGCCCCCGGGAGGAGGCCCGCCAAGCGGTGCGCTGCGGCCTGGCGATGCGCGCCGCCCTGGCCGCCCTCAATGCCGACTGGCGGCAGCGGGGGCTAGCCGAACTCGACAACGGCGTTGGGCTAGCCAGTGGACCGGTGCTGGCGGGCCAGATCGGCAGTCCGAAGCGGATGGAATTCACCGTGATCGGCGACACCGTGAACCTCGCCGCCCGGTTGGAGGCGGTGACCCGCCAGGTGGAGGCGCCGCTGGTGTTTGATGCCGCCACCGCCGCCCTGCTGGCCGGCGATGCGGAGCTGAGCGCCACCAGCCTCGGCAGCCGCGAGGTGAAGGGCATCGGGCCTGTGGAGCTGTTCGGGGTTGAGGTCGCCGCTTCCGGCCAGGCCTGAGTTGGACGCCCGCTCATCGCTAATGTGGCGTGGACGATGCAACTCAGATGCTTCATGGAGGCGGGACTGAGAAAAGCCCTCTTGTTTTCACCCCCAAATCCTCCTCTGCATTTAGCAAGGTATTGACTGGCCAAGATCAAGGCATAGAGGAGGCTATTTTGTTCCCGGCCTGAACAGGTCAAATTCTCTCCTGTTGTCAATCTCTAGCACTTATGCAGAGTAACTTTTTCACCTCTTTTTTACTGCCCCTGGCCCTAGCAATTGTCATGCTGGGCATGGGACTAAGTTTGGTTCCAGAAGATTTTAAGCGAATCACTCGCGACCCCAAGGCGGTTTTGGTAGGCACGGTCTGCCAGGTATTGCTGCTGCCGCTGATTGGGGCACTGATCACACTGGTCGTTCCCATGCAACCCGAAATCGCTGTGGGTCTGCTTGTTTTAGCAGTCTGTCCCGGTGGTCCTTCCTCTAATCTTATCACTTATCTGGCGAAGGGCGATGTTGCTCTATCGGTGACACTCACGGCAGTCAGCAGTATTGTCACCGTGTTTACGATTCCCCTGTTTACAAATCTGGCACTCCAGCATTTCCTAGGGGAAAGCGCTGCGATCGCTCTGCCAATTGGCACTACTACCCTGCAAATCTTCCTGATCACGCTGTTGCCTACAGCGATCGGGATGACAATTCGTTACCAGTTTCCTGGCACAGCGCGTCGCCTAGAGAAGCAAATGAGCCGCCTTGCCGCAGGACTATTGGCGCTAGTTATTGTGCTGTTACTGGTAAAGGAAGGCAGTAAACTTCCAGGATTCCTGGTTCAGGTGGGAGTCGGCGTATTTCTACTCAACCTAGTGGCAACGCTAGCAGGATTTCTTGCTGGAAAAGTGTTTCGACTGCCGCTGGCTCAGCAGATCTGTATCGCCATTGAAGTGGGCATTCAAAATGGAACGTTGGCGATCGCTATCACCGCTGGTCTACTCAACAACCCAGACATGGCTGTGCCCGCTGCCATTTATAGCTTGTTGATGTATATCACTGGCTTCGGAGCTATCCTCTATGGCAGGCAAGCGATCTGCAAAGCGGAAGCTGCCGCCCATACCGTCGATTGAAGCTGCCTAACGCTGCCCTTGAGTGGCAGGCATGAAGCTTGAGGTGGCGAAGCTGAGAGCAGAGGGCGGCCTGTCCACTCGAAGGGCTTGTTCGGGGGTTACATCTAGCTTACGCGGTGCCTAACAGTGAACGCAATCCAGCTCCAATCTAACGAGACCAGTGCTGATAGGCATCACGTTTCTCTCCCTACGTTACATCTTGAGTATCCCTCTGAATAAGCCAGTAGTCCTCGCCCCAGCTCAGACGATCAGCAATGACAATAGCCGGACATGTCCAAAAAGTAAAAGAGCGCTAAGCGCTTTATCACGCTTAGCGCTACTGAACGAGTGCGATGCATCTCCTGCGTGTATCGCAGGTGTGTCAATTAGCCGAAGCCCCCTGCGTGGACACGGGGATGCGAGGCACAGGGAAACCGGCCTGCCCCAGAACATCCACGATCATGCGGTTGGTGTCAAAGTACACCTGCCAGTAGTCGTCGGTGTGGGTGTAGGGACGCACTGCGAGCCGAGGGCCGCGCTCGCTGAACTCAAGAACCTCAACATCACCTGGCTTGCCGGGAACCTGGTTGGGGATTCGGCTAAGCCCATCCTTGAGCAGGGTGATGGCTCGGCCCACGTCGGCGCTGTTGTCAAGCTGGGCAACAAGGTCAACGCGGCGAAAGGGATTGGCAGAGTAATTTTTGATGTTATCGCCGAAGAGTTTGGCGTTCCCCACAAAGTGACGCACGCTGTCTATTGAGGTAATCGCTGTGACGAACATGCCCAGTTCATCGACCGTTCCTTCCACCCCACCTGCTTCCACGTAGTCACCCACATTGATCGGACGAAAGATCTGCAGGAAGACCCCGGCCGCGAAGTTACCAAGCATGCCGCTCCAGGCGGCGCCAATCGCTACGCCGGCACCTGCAAGAAGGGCGGCGAAGCTTGCGGTTTCGATACCAAAGAAACCGAGAATAGCAACAACAAGCACCACCCGAAGGATGGCCCCAAGGATGTTAAGCAGGTAGGTGATCAGGGTGGGGTCAAGGTTGCTGCGCGTGAAGGTGCGGCGCAGTATCTTCATAGCAAGATTAATCAGCCATCCCCCAACGATCCAGAGGGCAATGGCACCCGCGAGCTTAAACAGAAATGGCACCAAGACGCTCGCTACGATGCCTACGTCGACAACAGCGAGAACAGAAGCAGTGGGAAAAAGAGCGAACATCACCGGGAAATTGGTTGAATGCACTTACTGATTGCTTCAGCAAGAAATGACAATTTACCACACAAGGGCCATGGCAGGGGATTTCATCCACTTAAACATACGTAAGCGCCCACGGATCTGGGTGCTGAAAACAAAGCGTTTATACTTCACTTTGTACGACGGTAGCGATTGCTTCTCCATCGAAAACCATGGCTAGCCGCAGCCTGTCCATCCTTCGAACGCTGGCCATCACCTGCCCGCAGAGAGCTGAAGTAGAAGGTATACGAAGGGCGAGATGATTGCGCGGTGGCGGGC
>Ga0310330_100169_pt1 | contig 18820 bp, 20 predicted proteins | sample LakMicDCLTotalB5_FD_195544 | JGI IMG/M metagenome (GOLD analysis project Ga0310330, IMG submission 195544) | Enriched freshwater cyanobacterial communities from Lake Michigan, Michigan, United States - MI23.DCL.Total.B5 (v2) (version 2) | ecosystem: Environmental > Aquatic > Freshwater > Lake... | reverse complement strand
GATCGGCTGCGCTGGCTATCAGGGTGCCGTGGTGCCCTTGGAGCAGATGGATCCTGCCCTCTATGCCAATCGCCCCTGATCGCTTCGGGATCGCCAAAAATCTGGCTAGGTTGGCCAGGCTCGGGATTGGTCACGCGATGCAGGTGAACATGCTGGAGGCGAAAAACCAGCTCTCGAGTTTGGTGAAAGCCGCTCTTGCCGGCGAAGAAGTGATCATTGCCAAGCACGGAAAGGCCCAGGTGAAGCTGGTGCCTTGCCCTGCTGCCGCCGGTCTCAAAAGGACCAGGGGGCTTTTGGACAGCGCTGCTGCCCTGAATCCTTCCCTGATTGATGCCGCCTTCAGCGAGTCTGCTGATCAGGAGGTGGCCCAGCTGATGGGTGCCTGATGCACCTCCTTCTTGATACCAAGATCATGCTCTGGTGGTTGGTGGATGATCCCCGGCTGCGGGCAGACACCAGGGACTTGTTGTCTAAAACAGCTTGTGTGGTTTCGGTGGCCAGCATCTGGGAGGTGGCGATTAAGCACCGCCTTGGCAAGCTGCCTGTCTCAGCGGAACACTTTCGGGAGCAAAGCCTTGGGGCTGGGGCATCGATCCTGCCCATCCTGGAAGGGCATGTGATCGAAACCGGGCAGCTGCCTCAGGTCCATGGCGATCCATTTGACCGCCTGCTGATTGCCCAGGCTCGGGTGGAGGGGCTCCTGGCTGTCTCGTCTGATGCCCAATGGCATCGCTACGACGTGTCGTTGCATCGGGCTTAAAGCCGACAATGCGCTGGAACTCCCTCTGCCAGGGCATTCTGGGTGATCCATAGGACGTTGGCGCTTATGGGTGTGCCCGCCCGTTTCAGGGCCGCTGCCTGGGGCAGGGATGAATGAGCAGGTCGCCCTCAGGCGTGCGCGAAATCTGGACCCGATCCGTGGCCAAGCGGAATTTCGCCGGGATCCTCACGGCTTGGCTGTGGCCATTCATGAAGACCCTGCCAGCTGATCGCTGAGCAGGCCTGATGAGGTGATGCCCTGGGCCCCCCGACAGATCACCGATAGCTACCTCTTGGCGCTTGCCGTTGCCCATGGCGGCAGGTTTGTGAGCTTTGATCTGGCCCTCCGTAAGGATCTGGTCCCCAATGCCAGCCAGGCCCTGGCTGATTCAAGCTGGCAACCACTCGAGGCGATGGAGCCCTGAAAGGTCCAGTTGTTGTCTTTTCGACCACAGGTCGTGGTGGTCTTGCAAGGCCAGCCAGCTTTCGGCGCTCCTGCCCACCACGCGCGACAGACGCAGGGCCATGTCCGGCGTCAGCCGGCTTTGGCAGCTGATTAAGCGTTGCAGGGTGGAAGCAGAAACCTGCAGATGGCCAGCCAGTTCGCGGATGGAGATGTTGCCAGGTTCGAGGTAGAGCTCCTGAAGGAACTCGCCGGGATGGGGTGGGTTGTGTAGTGCCATTAGTGGTAATCCTCGTAGTCGAGAACGAATGCATTGCCATCGCGAAACTCGAAGGTGAGTCGCCAGTTGCCATTCACTGAGATGGCCCAACGGCCCTTGCCTTGGCCTTTGAGGTCGTGGAGCTCAAAACCCGGAAGGTCCATGTCCTCAAGAATGGTTGAGGTATCGAGGGCGGCCAGTCGCATGCGCAGTTTCTTGGCGTGGGCAGCTTGGACCCCTGCAGTGGATCCTGTTTCGTAGAAGCGCTTCAGGCCCTTGTGCCTGAACGACATTTCCTTGCGCTTGATGCGGTTCAAAGCGGCCATCGAGGAAGCCAACCCTCACTCAAACATCCGCTTTTGATCACGGTGGCGGCGGGCTTCGCGGCGGGTGAATTCGCCCACGGTGGGGTTGGGCACGATCGGATCCACGTGGGCCACCTGGCCCCAGAGATCGCGGGGGGCCAGGCGCAGGCTGATGGCGCCATCGGGGGCCTTGGTGAGGTGATACCAGCGCTTTTGGCCGCAGCTGGCGCAGTAGAGCTCTTCGAGCCACTCGTTTGAGAGCACCAGTACCGGGTAGGCGTTGATCACGAGCTTGGCCTTGCCGGCGGGCATGCCGCGGGCCACGAGCTCTTCACTGGTGAGCAGGTGCAGGAAGTACTTGCGGCCGTTGCCCAATAGGGGCTGATCAGCGTGCTTGGGGCAGACCAGCTGGCGGCCGGTGGGCGCCCGCCGGCGCCGCCCTGGCTTGGCGACCTCCTGGATCAGTTCCTCATGATTGGATGAAGCAGGCACGAACAAGGCTTTTAAGCCTATCGATTCTGCCAGGGCGCGGCTTTTGCAATGCCCGGTTGGCGTCCGGTTGTTGTGCAGAAACTGCAAAGTGCTGCACAATTCCCCCCTTTTTTTACGCATGCCCAAAGATGTGCGTCATATGCGCTGAATGGTGTGAGATTCTGCAGGTAGCTAATCGAGATGGTTGAGCCCAGCTCCTGTCCTGTGGCCAATGAGTGGGCTAGGTGTACCCGAGCTTGGTTTTGGTCGCTCTTCTCTTGTTCGGGCTCTATCAATTTTTGCTTGGCGGTCTAGCTGTTGTTGCCTAAACTCTTGCGCCCCAATTCACCTCTAAGCAACCCGCTGATTGGTCTTGATGCATCCGTGCTCGGCCGGCGACTGTGTCTGCTCGGGTTTGATGCGGGCTTGATCACGGTGTCGTTTTGGGGTGCCCTAGCCCTGCGCCTCAATGGCGAGGTGGGCCCGCAACTGGCCAACACCAGCTACCTGTTGCCAGCGGCTATTGCCATCGGCTTGCTCACGTTTCTCGGTAGCGGCTGGTATCGGGGGCTGACCCGCTATTCGGGCAGCCTGACGCTTTATGGCTTACCGCCCCGGGCTGCTCTGGTGGCCTTGGCGCTGCTGCTGGTGAGCACCCTGCACGGTGGACCCCAGCCGCCGCGCAGCTTCTGGCTTCTGTTTTGGCTGCTGTTGAGCGTGCTGGTGATGGGCAGCCGGATTGTGCTGCGCGACCTTCTCCGTTTTGGCTTGCAATGGTCTGGCCAGAGCCAGAGCCAGGGCCAGGCCAAGAGCCAGGGCCGAAAAACCCTGATCTATGGGGCTGGAGAAGCGGGGCTGCGGCTGCTAGAGAGCCTGCGCTTTGATTTGCGATTTTCCGTTGTTGGCTTACTCGACGACGACCCCAGGCTTTGGGGCCGCAAGGTCCAAGGCCTGGCCATCCATCGGCCCGATCAACTGGAGGCGTTGATCACCAACCAGCGCATTCACCAGGTGCTGCTGGCGATGCCTTCCACGCCGCTTTCGCGGCGCAGCCAATTGGTGCGGCAGCTCAAGGCCATGGGCCTGGAGGTGATGGCGATGCCATCGCTGGCCCAGATCGCTTCAGGCGAGAGCTCCGTGAGTGAGCTGCGCCCGGTGGCGATTGAAGAGCTGCTGGGCCGCGAACCGTCTGAGCCGATCCCCGAGCTGCTGCAGGCGGCGGTGCAAGGGGAAGCGGTACTGGTAACCGGGGCGGGAGGATCAATTGGATCGGCCCTCTGCCGCCGGGTGCTACTCCAAGGCCCCAAGGCCTTGGTGCTTCTGGAACGCAATGAATTTGCCCTCTATGCCATCCAGCAGGAGCTGCATGGCAAGGCCTTGGCAGAGGGGGTAGAGCTGGTGCCGGTGCTTGCTGATGTGGCCGATCGGGCGCGGATGGAGATGCTGCTGCGCCGCCATGGCATCACGGTGCTCCTTCATGCGGCGGCCTACAAACATGTGCCCCTGGTGGAGGCCAACGTCTGCGCAGGCTTGGCCAACAACATTTTTGGAACACGCTCTGCGCTCGATGCAGCCATGGCCTGCGGCCTGAAGCGCTTCACGTTGATTTCTACGGATAAGGCGGTGCGCCCCACCAACGTGATGGGGGCAAGCAAGCGGGTGTGTGAGCTGCTGGTGCAGGATGCGGCGGCCTGGGTGGCAGAGGTAGGCAGCGGCCCGATCTGCTCGATGGTGCGCTTTGGCAACGTGCTGGGGTCCTCGGGTTCTGTGGTGCCGTTGTTTCGCGAGCAGATTATGAGCGGTGGACCGGTCACCGTGACCCACCCGGAGATCACCCGCTATTTCATGACCATCCCTGAGGCGGCCCAGCTGGTGCTGCAGGCCACGGGGATGGCCAGAGGGGGTGAAGTGTTTGTGCTGGATATGGGTGAGCCGGTGAAGTTGCTGGATCTAGCGCGGCAGATGGTGGAGCTTTCGGGTTATACGGTCCGCAACAGCCTGAATCCTGATGGTGATATCGCGATAACTTTTACGGGGCTTCGGCCAGGCGAAAAGCTCTATGAAGAGCTTTTACTCTCTGATAGCGATCAGTCCACGGGGCATCCCCTGATTCGTAATGCCAAAGAACTGGGATTGGGTTCTGATCTGCTGACTGATCTTTTGGATCGTTTAGATCAAGCCCTGGCTGATTGGGATCGGCAGGTGGCTGTGGGGATTTTGCAGAGCTTGGTCAAGGAGTACCAACCCAGCTCTGGGTCCCCTTGTTCAGCAGCAGTTAGCCCTTGTGGCACGAACCAGAGACCAGCTCAACAGATCACAGGGCAAAGCCGGTCACTTTGATGACAGCAGAATTGGCATGCTGCAGGTCAAAATTCTCAAAACCAGCAACCAGCTCTCTCGGTTGTGCCAGGTAATCTCTGCAACGATGCCTACTTTTCCTTCCAATCGCCAATGGCTGGCGCCTGGTGAGCTTCGATCGCGATTTCGAGCGGTTTGAAAGTTTGGAGTGGTTGGCGCTGCGCCCGAGGCCAGGTGTTTGATGTGGCCGGGGATGTGCGTCGCGCCTCCCCTCACGTTTGGCCAATCGATGGGGGTGTTGCTCGATGATGTTGCCCATCATCAGCTCTGGGTGCCACCGGGGTTTGCCCATGGCTTTTTGGTGCTGATTGAGATGGCCGATTTCTGCTATCTGTACTCGGAGTACTACCACCTCCAGAGGGAGGAAGGAATTGCCTGGAACGATCCAGCTCTCCCGATTAGTTAGCCTGCATTGGCTGAAAATACACCCATTGAGCTGTCTACTAAGGATCAGGGCAATCCTCGGATAACTGAGCAACCTCCAGATTGTTTATCCACTTTTTAATAAATAGCTCTCAATTTCTGAGATATCTTTTCAATCCATGAGAGTCACTTTTCTATGCCCAAAACTGCGTTGATCACGGCATCACCGGGCAAGATGGCATCCAGCCCCGTGCCGATATGGTGGCCGCCGATCGAGAGGAGGCCCGCAAGGAGCTCGACCCAATATCTCAGCGACTGATCGGAAGCGCACCTTGTATCAGCCATTGGGGGCTTAGATCGACTCATGCGATTCCCAAGGAAGTTGCCGAATAGGACGGCTGAGCACTGATGCCATCCAGATTCCACTCTACGGTTTATAGGTCTACCTACATTTCCAGATGTATTCGATGTTAAAATGTTACTACGTTTCAATTAATGCCGATAGATAGTGATCTGAACCCGCCTTCATCCACCGGTAGCCTGCTGCTGCGGATCTGGTGGCACCTCAGCCGTCGCCGCCGCATCCAGCTGGGGCTGTTGTTGCTGGTCATGCTGGCCAGCGCTGCTGCTGAGCTCGTATCACTGGGCGCGGTACTCCCCTTTCTGGCTGTGCTGAGTGATCCTGGACAGCTCTGGCAGCAGCCGCTTGTGCAGCAGTTGGCAATTCGTGCTGGCTTTACGCAAGCGAGCCAGTTGTTGCAGCCTGCAGCGGCGATCTTTGCTCTGGCAGCCGTGCTGGCTGCTCTGATCCGCCTGGTGAACCTCTGGCTGAATGGCCGTCTGGCCGCTGCGGTGGGCTCGGATCTGAGCTGTGAGGCCTACCGGCGCACGCTTTACCAGCCCTATGCGGTGCATCTGCAGCGCAACAGCAGCACCGTGATCACCGCCACCACCGCTCAGATCAGCGGGATGGTTCGCTCGTTGAATGCGCTACTGCAGCTCCTCACCGGAGCGCTGGTAGCTGTGGGGTTACTGATCGGGCTACTACTGATCGAGTGGCCTGTGGCCCTCGCCGCTTTCTTTCTCTTTGGCAGCGTCTACGGGCTTTTGGGGATGACCGCACGGCGAGCCCTGCATCGCAATGGACGCAGGATTGTTGAGACCTCACGCCAGCAGCTCCAGGCATTGCAGGAGGGGCTGGGATCGATCCGCGATGTGTTGCTGGATGGCAGCCAGCCTACGTACTCAGCGATTTACCGGCAGGCCGACCTACCGCAGCGTCAGCTGCAGGCCAGGAATCAGTTCTTGGCAGTATTCCCTCGCTATCTGGTTGAGGCCCTCGGACTGGTGGTAATCGCGGTGCTTGGCAGCCTGCTGGTGCTTCAGCGAGGCGGTGCTACGCAAGTGATTCCCCTATTAGGTGCACTGGCGCTAGGGGCTCAGCGACTACTGCCGGCCTTTCAACAGATTTACACCAGCTGGTCAGTGTTAAAGGGCGAAAAATCCGCAATCGCTGGTGTTCTCGAGCTGCTCGACCAGCCCTTGCCTGCCAAGATCAGCAGTAATCAACTTCTACCCTTTTGCCAAGCTCTGCGATTGGATGCCGTTGATTTTTGCTATCGGCCAGAGGCTCCGCCAGTGCTCAGCCACCTTAATTTTCTGATACACCCGGGCGAGCGTATCGGGCTAATCGGCAGTACAGGAAGCGGCAAGAGCACATTGGTGGATCTGTTGATGGGTCTGTTGGTCCCTAGTTCAGGCCTGGTTCTGGTGGATGGGCAGGACATCCACGATCCGAGTCATCCCGAGCGTCTGCTGGATTGGCGTGCTTCCATTGCCCATGTGCCGCAGTCAATTTATCTGGCTGATAGCACGATTGCTGAAAATATTGCCTTTGGCGTTCCACGGCGTTTTATCGACATGGAGCGGGTTCACCATGCAGCTGCTCAGGCCCAGATCGCAGATTACATTGAGGACAATCCCCAAGGTTATCAAGCATTTGTTGGTGAACGCGGCATCCGACTCAGTGGTGGACAGCGTCAGCGCATTGGTATCGCCCGCGCCCTCTATAAGCAGGCACGAGTGCTCGTCTTTGATGAGGCCACCAGTGCATTGGATCACGAGACAGAGGAAGCTGTTATGAATGCCATCGAGGGTTTCAGCCGAGACCTCACCGTCATCCTGATAGCGCATCGACTCACCACGGTAGAGCGCTGTGACCGCGTAATTTCCTTGAGTCATGGGTCCATCGTTGCCGATGGACCACCGCAACAGGTTCTTGCCTATTCCCATCATTCAGAGGGTCGGCCTTGAGAAGTGTGTTGGCCATAGCTGGAGTGTTTGCAATGATCAATAAATGGTTATCGGACAGCTACCATGAGCCTGGCATGTCAACCTGTTCCGTTGTCTAATTAGTCTGAGTAGCTCTATTTTCCTTTTGATCAGCCCACAAGTTATGCTTCAAGCTTCCTCAATTCTCATCACCGGCGGCACGGGTTCCTTTGGTAAGACCTTTGTGCCGATGACTCTGCAGAAATACAATCCAAAGCGTGTCGTAGTCTATTCACGTGATGAGATGAAGCAGTGGGACATGGCTCAAAACTATTTAGCTGAGAATAGAGTGCAATTTGTGATTGGTGACGTTCGAGATAAAGATCGATTAGCTAGATCCCTTGATGGTATTGACTTTGTGGTTCATGCCGCCGCCACAAAAATTGTTCCAACAGCAGAATATAATCCCTTTGAGTGCGTAAAAACAAATATTAATGGCGCGATGAATGTCATTGATGCATGCATTGATGCTGGCGTCAAGCGAGTGGTTGCTTTGTCGACTGACAAAGCGAGTAATCCCATCAATCTCTACGGTGCGACAAAGCTGGCGTCAGATAAGCTTTTTGTTGCGGCCAACTCCAGCCTTGGTGTGCATCAGACAAAGTTTGCTGTTGTCCGGTATGGTAATGTCATGGGTTCAAGGGGATCTGTGATTCCATTTTTTCTCAAATGTGCCGAGACAGGTGAATTGCCGATTACAGATCCATCGATGACGCGTTTCATGATTACCTTGGAACAAGGTGTTGACTTGGTTTGGCATGCTTTCGAGGATTTGCTAGGGGGAGAGATCTATGTCAAGCGCATTCCATCTATGAAGATCACAGATATTGCTGAAGCCGTAGCGCCAAGTGCCTATCATAGAATCATCGGCATACGCCCGGGTGAGAAGATTCACGAGCAGATGATTGGCTCGGAAGACGCGATGCATACTTATGAATACCCTGACTATTATAAGATCTTGCCCATGATTCACCAGTGGTCATCTGACCCAAACCGGATCAAGGATGGTCGCAATGTAGACTGTGACTTCCAATACACGTCTAATCGTAATCAGGAGTGGATGAGCGTTGAGCAACTCAGGCATTGGATTCAGCAGAATCGTGATAAGTTGCTAACAATCTAAATGGGCACGCAAAAACGACTTTTTCTGGCAGGGGGATCAGGTCTTCTAGCCTTGAATTGGGCACTTCTCTGCCACGAAAAATGGAACGTCTTCTTAGGGCTCCATAACCGAATAATCAGCCCACCATTTGCTTTCACAGTACATTTACCCCAGGCCACTACTCAGGGTTTGATCAATACTCTTTCTGAGATATCGCCCCACCTTGTTGTCAATACTGCCGCTGCTACAAATGTAGAGTATTGCGAGCTTCATCCAGAGATTGCCCTTGAAGTCAATGTTGTTTTCGCTGAGCATCTTGCAAGCGCATGTAATTACTTGATGATCCCCTTGGTGCATCTCTCTACAGACCATCTCTTCGATGGCTTCCTTCCGTTCGCTACCGAGGATAATGCACTTCATCCTTTGAATGTATACGCGCAGACTAAAGCAGAAGCCGAGTCTAGGGTTTTGAATGTTTGCCCGAATGCATTGGTGATACGGACAAACTTTTATGGATGGGGTACAAGTTATCGATACTCATCTACAGACAAGATCATCCAAAAACTCCAGGACGGAAATGTATATACCGCATTTCATGATGTCTACTTTACACCAATACTCATCTCTGATCTCGTCTCAGCCATTCACCATTTGCTCGAGCTTGGTGCTAAGGGTATCTTTCATGTAGTTGGAGATCAGCGCTTGTCAAAATATGACTTCTGTCTTTTACTGGCGAATACCTTTTGTCTTCAGCAATCTCTTGTTCAGCCTATTAGTATCCACGATGTACCGTCTCTCGTCCCGAGACCAAAGGATATGAGTCTATGTAATCTTAAGGCGACTCAATGGCTTAATAGAAGTCTTGGATTAGTCGTTGAAGGCTTAGTTCGTTTAAGAGATCAATCAGCCCAAGGTTACCCAAAGGTGCTCCAACATCTATGATTCCTTACGGCAAACACTACATTGACGAAGACGATATTCAAGCTGTCGTAGACGTCTTGCGGAGTGGATTCCTCACCCAGGGACCGACGATTGCGGAATTTGAGAATGCGTTCTCTCATTATGTTGGCTCAAAATATGCAGTCGCAGTTTCCAGCTGCACAGCAGGCTTGCACCTAGCCGCAATTGCGGCTGGATTAGGTCCAGGAGATACATTAATCACTTCACCGATCACATTTGTAGCATCCGCAAATGCAGGCTTGTATGCAGGTGGTAATGTTGCTTTTGCAGACATTAATCCAATCACGGTTAATATGGATCCAGCAGCATTGGCTGCTTGCTTAGAGGATAATCCTAGAACTAAAGTTGTTGTTCCTGTCCACTTTGCAGGCCTTCCCTGTGAAATGGAAGCTATAAAGAACGTCTGTGACAGAGCAGAGGCAGTAGTTGTTGAAGATGCGGCCCATGCTTTAGGAGCTACTTATAATAACGGGCAACGCGTTGGATCTTGCTGTTACTCTCTCATGACAGTATTCTCCCTGCATCCTGTTAAGACTATCGCCGCAGGGGAAGGAGGAGTTATAACTACAAACGATGAGTCAACTTATCGACTTCTTATACGCCTAAGAAGCCACGGAATAACTAAACTTGACGATCGGTTCATTATCAAGGAACAGGCCTTTACTGAGAAAGTTCCTAATCCTTGGTACTATGAAATGCAAGAACTGGGCTTCCATTATAGGATCACAGATATTCAGTGTGCTCTAGCACTATCACAGCTATCTAAGCTTGACGAGTTTTTAAAGAAGAGGACAGAGATTGCAGAGAAGTATGATGCAGCATTTGCAGGGTCAGGATATCTTAAACCGTTTCAATCTGGAAAGCGTCATATTAGTGGAAACCATATTTATACCCTTTGCATTGAGTTCGACAAGATAGGGATATCAAGACAAAAGCTTATGCGCTGTCTTAAGGAGTGTGGCATTGGAACACAAGTTCATTATCTTCCTGTTCCAATGCACCCTTTTTACATACAAAGAGGTCATAATATGGCGCATCTGCCACAAGCAGCTAACTATTATGCGAACACACTAACCATCCCCCTATTCTATTCTCTGTCAGCTTCGGATCAAGGTTTTATCATTGATCAACTGGGTAATGTCTTGGGTTATCTATTAAAAAAGGAAGAGCTTAAGTGAATATACTAGTCATTGGCTGTGGCTCTATTGGTTATCGTCATGCCAGTAATGCTAGCTTTCTTGGCCATGATGTTATCGCAGTTGATCCCACTAAATCTCGCCTTGACAAATTAAAAGGAACTGTAAGAGTCAAATCAGTTTTCACCTGCCTAAAAGACGCACTTTTCGAGGAACACTGCGATGCAGCCATAGTTGCAGTCCCAACTTCCCTGCATTATAAAATCTCGATTGATCTAATACGAGCTAAAATACCTCTTCTTGTTGAAAAGCCATTGTGTTGCGATCTTGCCCAAAGTGAGGAGATCGCAAGTGCGCTAAGAGTGAATCCAGTCATATTTATGATGGGTCATACGTATCGTTTTAGAAGAGATTGGCAAGAGGTTAAAAGGCTCCTTGATCAGGCAATTCTTGGAAAGATTATGTCTGCCGAGTTTTCTGGGGGTTGGTATTTGCCTGACTGGCACTTTAGGGAAGACTATAGAAAAGAATACGCTGCACAAAAGTCACAAGGTGGTGGTGTCATACTAACGAATATGAGCCATATCTTTGATATAGTTGCTTGGCTTTTTGGAGACATTGTCAAGCTTACTGGCGTCAAGGCCAAAGTCTCTGAACTAGATATCGATGTTGAAGATACTATAAGTGTGGCCATGATGACAGCAACTGGCTGCCTTGTTAATGTGTTCGAGGATTTTATCTCTCGCATTCCCAGAAGACTCTTACGTGTTAATTGCCAGCATGGCTTTATTGAGGTTGACTTCAATCAGAAAAGGTTGATAATCTGGGACGAGAAACAGCACAGACATCTACCGGATAGCAACAGTATTCAAATTAATGAAAATTCAATCTTCATTCTCGAAGACGGCATCCGCTATTCCTATCCAGAGTCTATCGCTTTTTCGTTCGGCAATGCAAATGATCCCTATCTAGAGATGACAAATCATTTCTTTTCACTTGTTGAACAAAAAGTCTTGTGCCATGATTTGGATATCAATTCTGGCCTTGCTGTAATGAGATGCCTTGATGAAATAGCTAACGCGCCTGCTTGGTGATTCATCTTTTGCTAAACCTTTTAATGCTATGAACCAAGTTAAATCCCTGATGATGGGCGGCAGGGTACTAGGCCCAAATCATCCACCGATCATGATCGCAGAGGAAGGTCAAGCTAATCAGGGTAGCTATAATATTGCACTGCAAATGTGCGATAAAGCCAAAGAAGCCGATGCAGATGGCATTGAATTTCAATTTTTTCTGGCGGACGATATGTATACTCGAAATGATAACGGTCATAGAATCTACAAGGAAAGAGAACTGGCTTTTGAGCAGATGAGGCTCATTATAGAATATGCTAAAAGTCTTGGACTTTTAGTTCAGATTGCTGGCTTATCACCAAAGGTAATTCAATTCTGTGGTAGTGTCGGAGTAGATAGCTTTTGCATCAATGCAACTGATCTGAACAATCCTCAGATTCTGGATGCCGTTGTTGATACAGGATCAGTGTTCTGGATTGCGACACTCATGGCCACACTCGCAGAGATAGACGAATGTGTTAACTATCTGCATCGTAAAAACTCGATCAACTTTGGCCTGTTGCATGGGCAGCATGTGATGTCAACGAATTCATCCAAAGGCGTGCCTGCCAACCTGCTTCAGTTGGATTGTATCCAGATGCTTGAAGACCGATACAATAAGATTATTGGCTTTGTTGATCATTCTGTCTCAAGTATATCACCTGCATTAGCAGTCGCCAAAGGTGCACGTCTTGTTACTAAGCATTTATCTCCTTGGGAAGGCTGGATTGGTCCCGATTCCGATATCTGTATGCCCCCAGACTGTTGGCGCGAAGCAAAAAGACTATTTGATTTCGCTTACATTTCTGGCGGGATGTCAAAAGAACTTTCATTGGATGAATTATCTGATAGAAATGCACATCGTCGCAGCCTCTATACTAAGCATGAGCTGAGATCTGGTCATTCTCTCTGCGAGGATGATATTGTAGCTCTTAGGCCTTTTCATCCAGAGTCACGAGCAGATATATTGCCATCAGTCATAGGTAAGAAGATTTTGCATTCCCTCCCTGCGCAAGCATTGATTACTCCTTTACTCCTATCTTCTGATTCAGTCGAGGTATAGATGAATCTCAATCTATCTGGAAGAGTTGCTGTGGTCCTTGGCTCGAGTTCTGGATTGGGTCTTGGAGCGGCTATGGCCCTGGCAGAAGAAGGCTGCAGCCTCGCACTGTGCTCTAGATCAGCGAGCAGCATTAGCCGTGTTGCTGAGCGTATCCAGTCTGACTTTAATACTCAAGTCTATTGTTCTTCTGTTGACCTCTCTGTTAAGAATGAATTAGATACTTTCATTGATTATGTGCAAGATAAGCTTGGTAGAATTGATATACTTGTCAACAATACTGGCGGCCCTAAGCCTGCTCCTGCTATCAAGTGTTCTACAGACGACTACCAGGACGCTTTTAACTTGTTGCTTATGAGCAAGATTAATGCAACCCTCCGGGTTTTGCCAGGAATGATTGCACAGGGCAAGGGAGTCATAATCAATATTGAAAGCACGAGCGCTGTCGAGCCTTTAAGAAATATGGTTCTTTCAAATACCTTTAGATCCGCCTCATTGGCTTTCGCCAAAACCATAGCGCTGGAGCATGCCAAAGATAATATCACAGTAAAAACAATACTCTCTGGGCCATTCATGACCAAACGCGTTGAGGAGCTAGGAAATGCAAACGCAGCTGATCAAGGAGTTTCTTTTGATGAATGGTTATCAAATGCAATAATGAATGTCCCATTGAATAGATTTGGTAATCCTTCTGAGTATGGCAAGCTCGTTGCTTATTTGGCTAGCGAGAGGTCTGATTTTATGACAGGCAACACCATCGCTTTTGATGGTGGATGCATGTCTTCTCTCTAGGATTAACTATGCGTCGTCTTGCGATAGTCCCTGCAAGGGGTGGATCCAAGAGGATCAAGAATAAGAATATAACTGACTTTTTGGGAAAGCCCTTGATATCTTATTCGCTGGAGGCCGTATCAACCTCACGATTGTTCGACTGCGTGCATGTTTCGACCGATTCAAGTCAAATTGCTGCAGTGTCAGCCTCGCTGGGCTATCCAGTAGACTTTATGAGGCCTGCAAACTTATCCGACGATTTTACTGGTCTTCTGCCTGTGTTGCGATGGGTTGTTTCGGAATATGAGTCTACCGGCATGTTATTTGATACGGTAACGTGCGTCTTTCCTGCTGCACCCTTGCTTCTTGCAGACGACTTGATCTCTGCGAACGCCCATTTTGAGCAGTCTAAGTGCAAATATCCACTGCTTTCTTTTTCAGAATATCCAGTACCCTTGGAGTGGGCATTTCGTGATTTGGGGCAAGGAGTCTGTTGTCCAATCAATCAAGAAATGCTTTCTGTGAGGTCTCAGGACCTTTCCCCTGCATATTACGAGACGGGGTGCTTCGCGATTTATTCCATTGAGCATCTCAGGGCTGGTAATCTAAGTTTTTCTCGCACTCTTGCTCATTTCATTCCTAGGCATCGGTCTGTTGATATAGACAACCCCTCTGATTTAGAATACGCAAAGAAGCTTTATCTTTCTTCAACACCCAACTCCCGGTATGGAGGTGAGCCATTGTAGCCCAGCAGGAATGGCATGCCTGAAACATAGTTGATGGCATTTCACTTTCTTGTTGGTCCATCCGAGCTTGCGCCTCATGAAGATCATCCATTCTCACTAACACTCAAAGCACTTGTTTTTTGTGGCTACCGACATCGGCCAATCCCTCTGGTCTAGTGCAAAGCAGCTGATACCTGGCGGAAACATGTTGCTCTCTAAGCGGGCTGAAATGTTTTTGCCTGATCGCTGGCCCGCCTATTTTTCAGCCTCCAATGGATGTCAGGTCTGGGATCTTGATGGTAAGAAATATACAGATATGTACATGGGCGTAGGGCCTAACCTCCTGGGCTACGGCCATCCCGAAGTGGATAACGCGGTTGTATCTACTGTGACTGCGGGAAATATGAGCACCCTCAATTGCCCTGAAGAGGTGTGGTTGGCAGAGCGGCTTGTAGCCATGCACCCTTGGGCTGACATGGTCCGTTTCGCACGCAGCGGAGGGGAAGCTAATTCCATCGCCATTCGCATTGCTCGTGCAGCCACCGGCCGCGATACGGTGGCTATTTGCGGTTATCACGGCTGGCACGACTGGTATTTGGCTACCAACCTTCAGAACGATTCTGGCCTGGAAGAGCACTTGTTGCCAGGCCTGGAGCCAAACGGCGTGCCGAGAGCTCTTGCTGGAAGCGTGCGCCCCTTCAGCTTTAACCGTCTCGATCAGCTTGAGACGATTGCTGACACTGATCATCTGGCCGCCGTCAAGATGGAGGTTCAGCGCTCAGCGCCCCCAGAACCTGGTTTTCTCGAGGGTGTGCGTGACCTTTGCGATGCCCGCGGTATTGTGTTGATTTTCGACGAGTGCACATCTGGTTTCCGTGAAACCTTTGGAGGCCTTCACCTTAAGTATGGAGTCGAGCCTGATATGGCCATGTTTGGCAAGGCCCTCGGCAATGGCTATGCCATCACTGCCACCATAGGTCGCCGTGAGGTGATGGAAGCTGCGCAGACTACTTTTATCAGCAGCACTTTTTGGACGGAGCGCATCGGGCCCAGTGCTGCTCTTAAGACGCTGGAGGTGATGGAGCGTGAGTGCAGCTGGGAGAAGGTCACGACCACCGGCCTTGAGCTTCGCCGGAGCTGGCAGAGGTTGGCCGATCGCCATGGCTTGAACATCAGCCACAATGGACTGGCAGCACTTACAGGTTTTGCTTTCGACAGTGGCAACGCTCTTGAGTACAAAACGCTGATCACACAAGAAATGCTCAAGAAGGGCTATCTGGCTGCCACTAGCTGCTACGTCTCGCTGGCTCATACACCGGACGTGATCGATGCCTACTTGGAGGACTTGGATGGTGTGTTTTCCTTGATTGCTCAGTGTGAGCAGGGGCGTCCCGTCGAGGAGCTCCTCGAGGGTCCTGTTTGTCATGGCGGCTTCAAGCGGCTGAACTGAATCCATGCAATTTTTGCAGGAGCGTGGCTGTTCTCAGTTAGTTCAGCTTCTCAGGGCTGCTCCTGAAGATTCTGTGCTGGCACAACGGTATGCGGAGTGTTGCTCTGATTTAACGGGCTTTCCGCTCCAGATCGAGCCCAAAGAAAAAGCACGTGTTCTCTGGCTTGGCTTGTCCCGCGGGCATGCCCTGCTCAAGCAGGCTGTGGAGTGGGATAAGCCTTGTATCGTTGGCAAGGAGCAACCGAACCACCTAGATGGGGTGCGCGGTTCGCTTTGGCGCTATGTCATGGCCTTTAGTGGTTGGGAGCGCTCTGGGCGGGCCGTGCTCTGGGATGGCACTCAACAGAGGTGGTTCCAGCAGAGATTCTTGGCCCGCTTGTTTGTTGCCGCTACGGATCTCACGCCGCCTAGGTCTATTAGGGAGCAGGTGCCCCCCAGCCTGAAGCGATGGCTCGCTTCCTCCCTGAATCAGAGCCGTCCCTTGCCTGATTTTCTGGCGCTCGGCGATGGCCAGGTTGACTTTGTTTCCTGGCTGATCGGGGAGCCTCAGTGGCTTCACCATGGGCAGTCCTCTCCTGCCTCCGAAATGTCGTGGCACACGGTGCGCTCTCTCCCACCAAGGCCCAGCAGTGGGGTCTGGCACCCGTGTTTGATGATGGCGTTGGTGTACTCCACACCCTTTTCCGCCGCCTGCTTGCGGCTTGCTCGGGCGCTGAGATGGTGATCGATGGCTGATTCTGTGCTGGTGGTTGCCGCTCATCCCGATGATGAGGTACTTGGCTGCGGCGGCACGATCGCCCGTCACGCTGAAGCCGGAGATCAGGTACAGGTGCTGATCGTGGCGGAAGGAGCCACCTCACGCCTGAAGCAACGCGATCGTGGCGTGGCCAGCGTGGAACTCTCTGCCCTGGCGCAGGCGGCCCAAAAGGCTGGCTCCATCCTCGGAGCCGCAGGCGTCGAGCTACTCGATTGCCCCGACAACCGCTTGGATTCCCTTGATCGCCTTGATCTGATCAAGTGCATCGAGGTGCGCATGGAGCGTCATCAGCCCAGTGTGGTGTATGTCCACCATGCCGGCGATGTGAACGTGGACCATCGCCGGCTCCACGAGGCTGTGATCACCGCGTGCAGGCCCACCCCCGGCCAGCCGGTGCGGCGTCTGCTTAGTTTCGAGGTTGCCAGCAGCACGGAGTGGCAGGCGCCCGGATCAGCTCCAGTTTTTCAGCCCAATTGGTTCGTCGATATCTCCGTTCAGTGGCCGCGCAAGCGCGAAGCTCTGGCGGCTTATGCCAGTGAGATGCGTCCATGGCCTCATGCCCGTTCGCTGGAGGGCCTAGAACATCTGGCTCGCTGGCGCGGCGCCCAGGTAGGCGTGCAAGCAGCGGAGGCGTTCTGCCTGCTGCGGCAGTTGGTATGACGAAAATCATTATTCGTTGCGATGCCTCTATCTCCATCGGCAGCGGCCATTTGATTCGCTGCCGCACCCTGGCCCGAGAGCTGCAGCGGCGCGGCGCGGAAATCAGCTTTCTCTGTCGCCGTCAACCCGGTGACCTGATTGCTCTTTTGGAGCGGGATTTCCCTGTGATGGTGCTGCCCGAGCAGCCCCTCGTCCCGTGCGATGGCTTGGAGGGCCGCGATCTCTATGGCGCCTGGCTTGGTTGCACTCAGGAGCAGGATGCTGCCCAGTGCTTGGACGCTCTTGCTGAGGCCGGCATCAAGAGCGTCAGCTGGCTGGTGACAGACCACTACGGCCTCGATGCTATTTGGGAAACCGAGCTGATTTCAGGTCTGGCCGGTGGTGATCCCCCCCCCATGCTGCTGGTCATCGACGATCTAGCCGATCGTCCCCACCAAGCGGATCTGCTACTTGATCAGAATTTCTTTGGTGAAGCCACCGAGCACCGATATCGAGGCTTGGTACTACCGCAATGCCACCAGTTGCTTGGTCCCCACTACGCCTTGCTGGGACCTGAATACGCCCAATTACATCCGCTGGTGCCGCCACGTACGGAGTTACGGCGGGTTCTTGTGTTCTTCGGGGGGGTAGACCCTGCCAACCTGACGGCGCAAGCGCTCGAGGCTTTACTAGATCCAGTAGTGACTGATCTAGCAGTTGATGTCGTCCTAGGCCTTCAAAGCCCTCACCGCTCGTCGGTTGAAGAACTAGTTGATGTCAGGCCTAACACCACTCTTCATGGCCCGAAAGCTAGTTTGGCCGGCTTGATCGCCAGAGCTGATCTGGCGATCGGTGCTGTAGGCGCAACCACCTGGGAGCGTGCATGCTTGGGTCTTCCATGCATTTCGGTACCTCTTGCCAGCAATCAGATCCCAGTTTCTAAAATGTTAGCCCGGCATGACTTTATTCGCCTAATTGAGTTCCGCCCTGAGACATTTTGCGCTAGACTACTCGATGAATTTGCTTTCTTCTCTGATTCTGGCTGCATTCAACGTGTTTCCCTAGCCTGCAGATCGCTAACCAAGGGTGATGGAGGCCAGATTTGCACAGACCATCTTCTTCGTTCAAGAAGTCAGCCCTACTTTCAACTTGCTTGATCATGCTGCAAAAAAACAAGCTCGGTTATCATGAAATAGCGAAGAAACCTACTGTTGACGATCTATCTCTATACTACCAGGATAAATATTACCAAGAAGCCAGGGGTAGTTACGAGCTGACCTACGCCCATGCAGAGATTGACTATTTCAATGCAAGACTTAGCCGCATTCATTATTTAGTTACTGAGAACCAGCCTGGTGAGCATTGCCGCACTTTCTTGGATGTTGGTTGCGGAGAAGGGTTTGCGCTTGCGTATTTTGCTAGAAAGAATTTCGAAGTCAGCGGATTGGATTTTAGTAGTGCTGGCATCTGCCAGCAAAATCCTGACTTTGCTGATTGCGTAGAAACTGGCGATCTTTTCTACTTGCTTGAAAAAAAATCTCTCTCCAACAACAAATATGATGTCGTCATTTTGCAGAATGTACTTGAGCATGTGCTAGATCCCATTGCTTTACTTCAGTCAATAAAGGAACTACTTGAGCCTACTGGCCTAGCAATTATCACGGTTCCAAATGACTTTTCTTTGACACAAAAGAGTCTTCTTGCAAAAGGCTGTATAGATCGAGAGTTTTGGGTTTGTCCTCCTGATCATCTGACCTATTTTAATTACGACTCTCTCCAAAACATTCTTCATCATTGTGGCTTCGTGGTACGCGACTTGATTTCTGATTTCCCTGTTGATTGGTATTTGTTTAATTCGG
>Ga0310330_100163_pt1 | contig 18928 bp, 19 predicted proteins | sample LakMicDCLTotalB5_FD_195544 | JGI IMG/M metagenome (GOLD analysis project Ga0310330, IMG submission 195544) | Enriched freshwater cyanobacterial communities from Lake Michigan, Michigan, United States - MI23.DCL.Total.B5 (v2) (version 2) | ecosystem: Environmental > Aquatic > Freshwater > Lake... | reverse complement strand
AGCCATGGCGAGAACCTGGCCCTGGCCGAGCGCTTCGCCGCAGCGGCCCGCCAGCAGGGCGCCGAGGCCGCCGTGCTGGATCTCACCAGCGTGGATCTGCCCCTGTTCACCTCCCGGCTGCAGGGGGCGGCGGCGCCCGCGGCCCTGGCCGGCCTGCAGGCCCAGCTGGCCGCCTCGCCCCGCTGGGTGATCTGCGCCGCCGAATACAACGGCTCGATCCCACCGGTGCTCACCAGCGCCATCGCCTGGCTCTCGGTGCAGGGCAGCGATTTCCGCGCCCTGTTCAACGAGCGCCCCGTGGTGATCGCCACCCACTCCGGCAGCGGCGGCCACACCGTGCTCGCGGCCCTGCGCCTGCAGCTGGCCCACCTGGGCGCCCAGGTGGTGGGTCGCCAGTTGGTGAGCAACCGCAGCCATCCCGCATCCGACGACTCGATCGCCGACCTGATCCGCCGCCTGCGTCGCTACGGGGCAGAGCACTCCGCCTCGATCCGGTAAGACTCCCGCTCATCGGAACAGCAGAAATCGGCGTAATAACGCTCGAGCACGGTGTAGGCCTCGTCGTAGCTGTTGAACATCTGGCCGGCGATGGCATCGCTGAGGCCGTCATCACGCAAGATCACATAACGGGTCATGGGCCGGGTCATGGGGCGGTGAGGGATCAGTAGTAGCGGCCGGGATATTCGCCCGGGTGATCAATGCGCTGCACCCGCACACCCGAAACCGACTGGCCGGAAAAACGCAGGATGTCGCTGCCGGATACCGAAAAGCCCAGATCCTGGGCCAGCCGCGCCACCTCATCGGCGGTGATCGCCTCCTCCACCTGCCGCCTCAGGGCCGGATCGCGCTGCACCCGCGAGAGGAAATGCCTGAACTGCTCGAACGTCACCCGAGGCTTTCGGCGAAGAACCACCCTATGGCGGCGGCTGAAACGATGACCCCGATCTCCAACAGAGCGGCTGATGCGTTCGGCGCCCCGCCCTGAGACAATCCATTCCTGCCCACGCGATGAGTGAGTCATGGCCGTGCTCGGGAGGGGGGCGATCCTGGAGGCGATCGAGCAGGGCGCGATCACGATCACGCCCTTCGATCCCCAGCTGGTGGGCCCCGCCTCGGTGGACCTCACCCTGGCCCCCAGCTTCCGCGTGTTCCGCAAGGTGCACGCCGTGATCGAAGTGAGCGAGCACACCGACTATCGCGAGCTCACCGACAAGATCGTGGTGCCAGGCGGCGGCCACATCCTGATCATGCCGGGCGAAACGGTGCTGGGCATCACCCGTGAGCGCCTGCGCCTGGGCCCCGGATTGTGCGGCTGGCTCGAGGGTCGCAGCCGCTTCGCGCGGCTGGGCCTGATGGTGCACATCAGCGCCCCCTTCATGGGCCCCGGGATCGACAGCCAGCAGGTGCTGGAGATGAGCAACTTCGGCCCCGCTCCCCTGGCCGTACACCCCGGCACCGCCATCTGCCAGTTCGTGTTCCAGAAGCTGGAGGGCACGGAAAGCTACGCCGGCCGCTTCACCGGCCAGACGGAAGACTCCTTCTGAGCGGCGCGCCAGCCCCAGCAAGCGGCCTCAGCCATCCAGCCGCAGCCAGGTGGCGGCATCACGGGCCGCCTTCTCCTGGCCCTGCCGGTGGCCCAGGGCGAAGCAGGCTGAAGCCGCCAGCACCAGGGCCAGGGGTATGGCGCCGCGTGCGTCATCCCGTGGCTCCTCAGCCCCCTGCGGCATCTGGGGAGCCCAGAGGGAGCTGGCCACCGTGGCCAGCAGGAAAGCCCCGATCGCCTGGGTGGTGAGGCCGTAGAGAAAGGGGATGAACGTGCGGTGCCGCCGGCCGTGCCACACCAGCAGGGGCAGCCCCAACCCCGGCAGGGCGCAGCCGGCGGCCCAGAGCCAACGGCGGCCGGACCCCTCGCTGATCCTCAGCCGGAAGGCGGCCTCCTTGCGGGCCCGCAGCGTGGAGGAAAGGCTGGGGGTCATCACTCAATCCCGCCGCGGGGCACCGCGTCGCGCCGCCAGCACCGCCTGCACCTGGCGCCAATCCACGCCGTGGTGGGCCAGGGCCACCTGGAGATGGAAGACCAGATCGGCCGCCTCGCCGGCGATCTCGGCGGGGTCGCCGTCCTTGCAGGCCATCACGAACTCAGCGCTCTCCTCGCCGATCTTCTTGAGGATGCGGTTGTCGCCACCCTCGAGGAGCTTGTTGGTGTAGCTGCCGGGCTCGGGATGGTCCCGCCGCGCCTCGATCACCCGCATCAGCTCCGTGCAGGCGTCGGCCGGCGGGGGATCGGCACCGGGCCCACCGGCGCTGGGGCTAGAGCCTTGGTCGTAGAAGCAGCTGCGGGCGCCGGTGTGGCAGGCCACCTCCCCCACCTGCTCCACGCTGAGCAGCAGAACGTCGGCGTCGCAGTCGTAGCGAAGGCCCCGCAACTTCTGGAAATGGCCGCTGCTGGCGCCCTTGTGCCACAGCGCCTGGCGGGAACGGCTCCAGTAGTGCACCTCCCCGCTGGCCAGGGAATGCTCCAAGGCCTCCCGGTTCATCCAGGCCACCATCAGCACGGCGCCATCGAGCCAGTCCTGGGCCACGGCCGGGATCAGGCCGGCCTCGTTGAAGCGCAGGGCCGCCGCGAAGGCGGGATCCGGCAGGGGGGAAGGGGAACCGGGCGGCGGGGTCGGCATCGATCGGGGCCAGGCACGCATGCACCGTAACGAGGCAAGCGGATCAGGGCAGGCCGTACGGTTTGGTGCATGGATGCCCCCGCCGCCCACACCTGCAGCAAGCGCTTCAGCGGCTACCCCTGCTGCCATCGCCAGTGGCGCCACAGCGGCCACTGCCGCTTCGTGCATGGCTACAGCCGCAGCTTCACCGTGTGGTTTGCCGCCACGAGCCTCGATCAGCACGGCTTCGTGGTGGATTTCTCCAGCCTCGGCGACCTGGAACGGCGCCTGGCCGCCCAGTTCGACCACACCTTCCTGGTGAACGCCGACGACCCCCAGCTGGCCACCTGGCAGTCGCTCCATGAGCAGGGTGCCCTCGACCTGCGCGTGATGGCGAACGTGGGCATGGAGAGCACCGCCGAACTGGTGTGGGGCTGGGCCAATGCCCTGCTGCGCGAGCGCGACGGTGGCCGCAGCTGCTGCTGGCGGGTCGAGGCGCGCGAGAACGAAAAGAACGCCGCCTGCTACAGCGCCACCCCGGCCTGGTTCGGCCACGGCTGATGGTGGTGCTCCAGCTCGCCGCCCTGCCGCTGCCGCTGGCACCGCTGCTGCCAGCGGGCCTGGATGCCCCCCGGCTGGGCACCGGCTGGGCCATCTTCCAAGGCCTGTTGATCGAGGCGCTTCCCTTCCTGCTGCTCGGCGTGGTGATCGCCGCGGCCGCCCGCTGGCTGGCCCCCGATGGCCGCTGGCTGCGGCGGCTCCCCTCCGGCCCCCTGCTCGGCCCCCTCGGCGGCGCCGCCCTCGGCTTCGCCCTGCCCGCCTGCGAATGCGGCAACGTGCCGGTGGCGCGACGCCTGCTGGCCGGCGGCGCCCCCCTCGGCACCGCCCTGGGCTTTCTTTTCGCGGCGCCGGTGCTCAATCCGATCGTGCTGGCCAGCACGGCCGCCGCCTTCCCCGACAAGCCCTGGCTGCTGCTTTGCCGGCCCCTCGGCGCGGTGGTGGTGGCGGTGGGTCTGGCGCTCCTGCTGGCCTTACTGCCGGAGCGGGAGCTGCTCCAGCCGGATCTTCTGGAGGAACGGTGGCTGCGGCAGCCCCTGACCGCGGTGAGCCTGCTTGAGCGACGCAGCGGCCTGGTGGGCGCGCAGCCAGAAACGCCCCTGCCGCCGGCCGCGACGGAGCGGCCCAGCCTGGAGGAGCTGTTGCGCCACACCAGTCGGGAATTTCTCTCCCTGGCCCTGATGCTGGTTCTGGGCTGCCTGGTGGCCACCCTGGTGCAGCTCTGGGTGCCCCGCAGCTGGCTGCTGGCGGTGGGAGGTGCCCCCACGCTCTCAATCCTGGCCCTGATGCTGTTGGCCCTGGTGGTGTCGGTGTGCTCCAGCGTGGATGCCTTCCTGGCCCTGAGCTTCGCTGCCCAGGTCACCCCTGGTGCCCTGCTGGCCTTCCTGCTCCTGGGCCCGGTGATCGATCTGAAGTTGCTTGGCCTGCTGAGTCTGCTGTTCCGCCCCCGCGGCCTGCTGCTCACCACCGGCGGCACCGCCCTGCTGGTGCTGCTGATCGGCCAGTGGGTCAACCTGTGGCAGCTCTGATGGTCCGCAATCCGACCCACGGCGCCCGTGTCGCGGCGATCCTGCGGGCCCTCGCCCTCGGCCTCTGGGCCCTGGTGCTGCTGCGCAGTTGCGCCGATGGCCGCCTCGACCTGCTGCTGCGCCGTGGCTTCCACCCCCTGGTGGCCCTCTCGGGGGTCGTGCTGCTGCTGTTGGCCCTGCTGCAGGGACGGTGGGCCTTTCGCTCGGCCGCTGGGGAGCCCTCCGGGCGGCCGCCGCAGGCCAGGCCGCTAGGGACCGGGCCCCTGGACGCCGAGCCACGGGATGCCCCATCGCAGCAAGGAGTCGAGGCCCGGAGCCGCAGCCACAACCCCGCCGAGCGCCGCGATGGCTGGACCGCCCTGGCCACCGGCCTGCTCGCCGCCCTCCTGCTGGCGCTGCCCCCCAACCCCTCCTTCGCCGATCTGGCCGCCCAGCGGCCCCGCGATGGGGGCGGAGCCGGGGAGCTCAGCTTCGTGCTGCCCCCCGCCGAGCGCAGCCTCACCGACTGGGTGCGGCTGATGCGCAGCCAGCCCGATCCCGCCCTCTTCGATGGCGACCCGGTGCGGATCAGCGGCTTCGTGCTGCCGATGCCGGACCAGCCGCCCCAGCTGGCCCGGCTGCTGGTGCGCTGTTGCCTGGCCGATGCCACACCGGTGGGGCTGCCGGTGCGCTGGCCCGCCGACAGCCCACCCCCGCAGGCCGACCAATGGCTGGCGATCGAGGGTCGCATGGCCCTGGAAACACCGCCGTCTGGTCCGACCCTGGTGGTGGTGCCCAACACGGTCCGGTCGATCCCCCGGCCCCGCCATCCCCTGGAGCCATGAAAGGGCCCTTCCGTACCCCCTGGCCCCTGGGGGCGGTTTTGCTCTCGGCCGCCCTGCTGGCGCTGGTCCAGCAACAGTGGCTGCTGCGGCGACCGCCGCGGCTGGAGAGCCTGGGCGGCGCGGCCGCCAGCGCGGGCAGCGCCGCCCTGCAGGCCCGCTTCTCCCGGCCGATGGCCCTCAAGAGCCTGCAACAGGCGAGCCGGCTGGAGCCCGCCCGCCCCCATCGCTGGCTGGGCGAGGGGGAACGGCCCCAGCTCTCCCTGCTTGACCAGAAACCGGTGCGGCAGCCCCTGCAGCTGGCGCTGGCAGGGCAGGATCGGCGCGGCCAGGCCCTAGGGCCCTCCCGCTGGCACTGGGATCCGCGGCCCCGCCTGCTGGCGGTGGTGCCGGTGGCATCGGGAGAACAGCTGCAACTGAGGGATCACGACGGCCGCTGGTTGCCCCTGAGCCCGGTGTGGCCACGGCTACAGAGCGTGGAACCCCAGGGGGACGGCTCGGGGGTGGCCTTCAGCGGTGAGGACAGCGCGGGCAACGTCTCGATCTGGCGGGTTGGGCTGCGGCAGCCCGCCGTGGTGCCGGCCGACGCGGCGGCGCGCCCCCCCGCCATCGAGCCGCCCCGGCCCCTGGTGCGGGGGCAACTGCTTTTTGCCCATCTCAGCAGCAACCACCGCGGCGACCTGTTGGTGCAGAGCTCCGGCGGGGCCCAGGAGTTGGTGACCCTCCTGCCCCGATCCGGCGGGCGCTTGGATCTACCCCTGCGGGCCGGCGGGGCGATGCGGCTGTTGCCGGAAGGGGGAGGAGTGGTAGTGCCCACCGCGGAAGGCCTGGCCCTCGAAAACCTGCCGCCCCGGCCGCCCCGGCGCCAAATGCTGCCCGGCAGCCGCGACCTGCTGGCCTTCTGCCCGCGCTCCGGGCGGGCCCTGCTGCTGCGCCACTGGCCCGATTACCGCCGCTCCCTGGAACGGGTGGAACCGGGCCTCCCCCCACGCCAGCTCTGGCTGGGCAGCGCCGCCGTGGTGGGGGGTGCCTGCGCTGGCGGTGGCGAACGGGTGTGGCTGTTGCTGCTGGATGGTCAGGAACGGCCGGTGCTCAGCCTGTTGGCCCTCGATGCCCGGGGCGCCATCCTTCGGCAACGACGGCTGGAGGGCTGGGAGCTGGAGCCCGGCGCCGGGCTCCACTTCGATCCCGGAACCCAGCAGCTGCTCACCACCCTCCGGCCCGCAGGGGCCGATCAGGGTGACAGTGGGGCGGCGGCGGCATCCCGCCCGGTGCTGATCGACGCCTCCACCCTGGAGGCCACCCCCATCCAGCAGTCGGCCCGGCTCAGCCTCTGGCTCCCGCCGGGCTGACCCCCCGTTCAGCGAGCCTGGCTTTGGGCCCGGGAGGCCCGGAAGGCCGCCACGAGACGGCGGACATTGCCGCGCTGCACCGTGGCGTAGGGCTTGAGGGGATCGGCGGCCATGGCCGGAGGGGCATCGCCGAAGCCCCCCTCCATCGGATCGAACGGCACGGGCTCCAGCCCGAGATCGCGGCCCAAGGCCCCCATCGAGCCGCCCGGCTCGCCCGACTCCACCACCAGGGCCCGCGGACCGGTGCCGGCCAGCAGCGCCAGCACCCGCCGCAGGTCGCCCGGGCTGGGACTGGCCTCCGGGGTGACCACCAGGCCCTCGGCCCGCAGGCCGTAGCGATCGGCAAAGGAGCCCAGGAAGCTGTGGGGGCTCACCACCACACCCCCCCGATAGGGAGCCAGCTGGGTGGCCAGCTCCCGGTCCAGATCCAGCAGGGACCGCCGCAGGGCGTCAGCGTTGGCGGTATAGCGAGCACGGCAGGCGGGATCGGCGGCGACGAGGCCGTCGCGGATGGCCTCCACCTGGCCCAGGGCCCGGCGGGGATCGAGCCAGATATGGGGATCGGCCTGCCCTTGGCTCAGCGCGGGGATCACGCCCTTGCTGCTATCGACCACCCGGAGGGAGGGATTGGCCGCGGAACGCAGCAGGGCCGTCAACTCTGGCTCCAGACCCAGGCCATTGATCACCAGCACCCGGGCCCGGCCCAGGCGGACCAGATCAGCCGGGGTGGTGTGCAGATCGTGACTGTCCGGGGAGCCGGAGACCAGCGGCTCCACCTGGGCGCAGCCGGCCCCCACCCCCTTGGCCAGCAGGGTCACGGGGGCGGCGGTGGCCAACACGGGCAGGAGCTTCTCCCCGCCGCGGCCCTCCGGCGTGCCCGGCCCCACCGGCTTTGGCACGCAGCCCGGCAGAAGCAGCGCCAGCAGCGCGGAGCCAAGCAGCACGGCCGCAGTAGGAGCCTGCCCTGGCAGCTGGGGGCTGGCGGAGGAGCCGGCGGAGGAGTCAACGATGGACCTGCTGGGGCGGCACGAATGGGGCATGGCCGGACGCTGGCGTTGCCTGTCTATCGTCACGCCAGGGCGTCGGCCCTGGCGACCCTGCGGCCGTTGAGCCCTTCCCTTCCGATGACCAGCACCCGCCCCAACGCCCCGGTACCCAAAGCCGCTGCCGCCAGCAGCCAGGCCTCCGCAGGCGTCGATGCCGCGATCGACACCCTGACCACCAGCCTGCCGGTGACGATCCTGACAGGCTTCCTCGGAGCGGGCAAGACCACCCTGCTCAACCACATCCTCACCAACCAGCAGGGCCTGAAAACGGCGGTGCTGGTGAATGAATTCGGCGAGATCGGCATCGACAACGACCTGGTTGTCGCCACCGGTGACGACCTGGTGGAGCTGAGCAACGGCTGCATCTGCTGCACGATCAACGGCGAGCTGCTGGAAGCCGTTTACCGGATCCTGGAGCGCTCCGAGAAGGTGGACTACCTGGTGGTCGAAACCACCGGCCTGGCCGATCCGCTGCCGGTAGCGATGACCTTCCTGGGCAGCGACCTGCGCGATCTCACCCGGCTCGATTCGATCATCACCCTGGTGGATGCCGAGAACTTCGGCCCGGAAATTCTCGAGGGGGAGGTGGCCCGCTCCCAGGTGGTCTACAGCGACATGATCCTGCTCAACAAGTGCGATCTGGTCGACGAGGCGCGGCTGGCGGTGGTGGAAGCGGAGCTGCTGGAGATCAAGCCCGAGGCCCGCATCCTGCGGTCGGTAAAGGGGGAGGTGCCCCTGCCCCTGCTGCTGAGTGTGGGGCTGTTCGAAAGCGACAAGGTGGTGGCCCAGCAGAGCCATGAGGCCTGCGATCACGACCATGGGGTCTGCGTCCATGACCACGATGCGGGCCACCATCACGGCCATGACCACAGCCACGCTGAGAGCCATGCGCCCAGCCTCGACCATGGGGCCAAAGGCGATGGCGGGCTCGACCACAGCGCCTGCGACCACGAGCACGGCCGTTGCGAGCACTCCGATTCCGGCGAAGCCGTCCATGCCGGCCACGACCACCACCATCACCACGACCACGACCACGGCGCCCATCCCGACCACCAGACGATCGAGGGCTTCACCTCCCTCTCCTTCGCCAGCGATGGCCCCTTCGCCCTGCGCAAGTTCCAGAACTTCCTCGATAACCAGATGCCCCAGGGGGTGTTTCGCGCCAAGGGGATCCTCTGGTTCAACGAGAGTGAGCGGCGCCATGTCTTTCACCTGGCGGGCAAGCGCTTCTCCCTCGACGACAGCGACTGGACGGGCCCCCGCAAGAACCAGTTGGTGCTCATCGGCAAGGGCCTCGACCACCCAACCCTGCGCCGTCAGCTGCAGGCCTGTGTGGCCCGGGATGCGGGCAAGGGGTTCGGCTGAACGGGGCCTCCGCGGCGGGCAGGCGGGTTTCCCCCCATCCCGATGAATCATTCGCTACTCCAAAACTGGTCACCCCGGCTAGGCTGCGAATCACCGAAAGGCCGGCATGACCGAACTTCTCCTCACCTTGGTTGCCATCGGTCTGCTCGGCTACGTGGTTTGGCTGGCTTTCGGCTCCGACGACGACAACGGCGGCGGAGGCCTGATGGCTCCGGTGCTGGTGCCCGTACGCGTGCGCAACTACCGCTGATCAGCTGCCCCGTTCCCGTGCGAACAGCCAGCTAACAGCGACGCAACGCGCGTCGTTCAGCTGTCTTTTCGCCAAATCCGCCAGGGAGCCCCCCACCCAAGGATGGCCTCGTTGATTCCAGGCTGCCCCACCCTGCCCCCTGACCCCCAGGGTGTAACGAATGGCACAGCGAAGGCGTTCATTCGTACGAAAGCCGCTGAGCGGTCTGCCTAGGTTTCTGGCGGAACCTTGTCGCCTCCGGTCCCACGGATGCCAGCCCCATTGCACCGTCCATCTCCCGCTGACCCTGCCTCCGCCATTGTCCCCGCAGCGTCACGGCGCCACTTCCGCGGGCATCGCCGGGCCCTGGTGCTCGGGCTGATCGTCCTGCTGGGTGGCTGTCGTGGGGCTTCAGGCCCCTCCGCCGGCCCGGTCAGCCTGGGGGTGTATTCGGGCAGGCACTACAACACCGATCAGGAGCTCTACCGGCGCTTCACCGCCCAAACGGGCATCCAGGTGAAGCTGCTGGAGGGCAAGGACGACGCCCTCATTGAGCGGGTACGCACCGAAGGGAGCAAGACACCCGCCGATCTGCTGGTGCTGGTGGATGCCGCCCGGCTGGTGCGGGCCGCCGACCAGGGCCTCTTCCAACCGGTGACGTCCGAGGCCATCCGCCGGGATGTGCCACCGGAACTGCGCGATTCCACCGGCCGCTGGAGCGCCCTCACCCGGCGGGTGCGGGTGGTGGTGGTGAACCCGAAACAGGTGGATCCCGCCCTGGTCCGCACCTACGCCGACCTGGCCCGTCCCGAGTTGAAGGGCCGCCTCTGCCTGCGCAATGGCCGCAGCGTCTACAACCAGTCGCTGGTGGCCGACCAGCTGATCCTGCGGGGCGAGGCCGAAACCCGCCGCTGGCTCAGCGGCCTGATGGCCAACATCAAGCCCCCCTTCTTCACCTCCGACATCCCCCTGGCCCGGGCCGTGGCCAGCGGCGACTGCGGCGTGGGCGTGGTGAACAGCTATTACGTGGCCCGGATGCTCTCGGGTGAAGGCGGTGCCGACGACAAAGCCCTCCTTCAAGGCGTGAAGGTGATCCTGCCCGATCCGGCCCACATCAACGTGAGCGGCGCCGGCGTGACCCGCCATGCCAAGCATCCGGAGGCGGCCCGCCGCCTGCTGGAGTTCCTGGCCTCACCGGAGGGCGGCGGCGCCGGCTACGCCCAGGCCAACCATGAATATCCCCTGGTGGGCAGCGGCAGCGATCCGGTGGTGAAGAACTTCGGGCCGCTACGCGGCGATGGGGTGCCGATCGAGCAGCTCGGTGCCCGCAATGGCCAGGCCGTGGAACTGATGCGGGCGGCCGGATGGCCTTGAAGCCCGAGCTGGAGCGAAGCCGCAGAAGCGAACCGCCCCAGGTCCCTCCAGCCCGTCGAGAGTCCGGCCGCGGGGCGCTCTGGCGTGCCGGCCAGGGCTCGCGCCTCAGCCTGGGCTCCACCCTCGGCCGGGGCCGCTGGCCCCTGCTGCTGCTCCTCCTCCTGGTGGCCACCCTGGCCCTGCTGCCGATCCTGGGCCTGGGCCCCTACGCGCTGCTGGGGGGCATCGGGGCAGGCGCCGGTGGTGAAGAGGCCCTTGCCCACACCACCGGCCTGGTGCTGCTGGTGGGCCTCGGCAGCGCCCTTTTGGGCACCGCCACCGGCTGGCTCACCTCCGCCTGCAGCTTTCCGGGGCGTCGCCTGCTGCGCATCGCCCAGCTGCTGCCCCTGGCGGCCCCCCCTTACCTGCTGGCGGCCACCTTGATCGATGGGGGCAGCCGCTTCGGCCTGCGCCTGCACGGCGATCTGTGGGCGGCGGCGGTGCTGATCCTGGGCACCTACAGCTATGTGTTCCTCCTGGCCACCGAGAGCTTCAGCGCCGGCGGCCAGCGCCAGCTTGAGGCCTGCCGCAGCCTCGGGGTGGGGCCATGGGGCAGCTTCCGCCGGGTCGCCCTGCCGATGGCAGCCCCTGCCATCGGCGCCGGTGTGGCCCTTGCCGGCATGGAGGTGGTGAACGAGCTCGGGGCGGTGGAGCTGCTCGGGGTTCCGACCCTCTCGGGCACGATCCTGCAGCGCTGGCAGAGCGACGGCGATCCCCAGGGCGCCGTGGGGCTTGCCCTGATCACCCTGGTATTGGTGAGCCTGCTGGTGGCCTGCGAACGCCAGCTGCGCCGCCGCAGCCGCCGCTGGTTGGCCGGAAGCGACAGCGAGGCGGGGATGCCCTGGACCCTGGCGGGCTGGCGGGCCCGTCTCGCCCAGCTGGTCACCCTGGTGCCGCCAGCCCTCAGCCTCGGGCTTCCCCTGGGGTGGATGCTGCTGAGCCACGACCAGCTCCAGGCGGCCGATGGCGCGGACCTGGCCGCCCTGGGGCTGCGGAGCTTCGCCCTGGCCCTCGCCGCGGCCCTGCTCACCCTGGTGGCGGGCCTGGTGCTGGCCCTTGGCCGGCGCTGGTTCGCCCAGCCCTGGCTGGGGCACCTCGCCTTCCTGGCCGGCATGGGCTATGCAGTGCCCGGCGCCGTCCTGGCCCTGGCCTTGCTGCTGCTCGGCGCTCCCCTGGGGGTGCCGCCCCTGCTGCTGCTGTTGTGGGGCTACACCGACCGCTTCCTGGCCGTGGCCCGCCAGGGCCTCGATGCCGCGCTTGAACGCCTTCCCCCCAGCCTCGATGAAGCCGCCACCGGCCTGGGCTGCGGCTGGTGGGCCGTGCTGCGCCGCGTCCACTTGCCGCTGTTGCGCGGACCGCTGCTGGTGGGGGCCCTGCTGGTGTTCGTCGATGTGGTGAAGGAACTGCCGCTCAGCTTTGCCCTGCGCCCCTTCGACTCCGACACCCTCTCGGTGCGGGTCTACCAGTACGCCAGCGACGAACGGCTCGGGGCTGCCCTGATTCCCGCCGGGCTGATCCTCGCCCTGGGGCTGGTGGCCTCCCTGGCGCTGGTGCCGGGGCTGGAACGGCGAATCCGGGGCCCCGCCCCTTGAGGCATTGCGCAGCGTCTCAGGCCGCCGCGGCCAGCGGTGCCGATTCCACCAGCGCCGGCGCCAGCCGCAGTCCCGTTTCGCCGGCGGGGGCCAGCAGCAGCTCCTCACGGCGGATGCGGGAGATCAGCCGGGTCGTGGTGACCCGGGTGGTGCCGATCAGCTCGGCGATCCGCTCATGGGTGAGGCGGAAGGGGAGGTCACACCAGTCGCCGCAACGGCGGCCCAGGCGCCGAACCAACAACCCCAGCAGGGCATGGAGGCGCTGTTCAGCGCTGCCGAGATGGCGGATGCGCAACAGCTGCAGGGTCCATTCGTTGACCGGATCGAAGCCATGGCCCACCACCGGTTCGGCATCGCTGCGGAACACCAGCGGCGTGAGTGCCTCCACGCAGACCCCCTCACTGCAGAGACGGTCGGTGCGGAGCTGGTCGCCCGGCTGCAGGAAGGCCAGGGTCATGCCCTCGGTCTCCTCACAGGGGCAGTAGACCCGGGCGATGCCCTCGAGCACTTCGAGGCAACTGGCCTGGCTGCCACGGGCGGCTGGATCCAGCAGCACGGTCTGGCCGACGGGCATGCGCAGGGCGGCGATCGGCTGGTCGGGCAGGAAGCGGAAGGACATCGCGGGAGACAGTGGCGCTAAGGATGGCGGGGATGGGTTGGCTGACTGGTGGCCCGGGCGTGATCGGGGAGTAACCGGCAGAGAACCTGGGTCTTGGACGAGGGCTTGGACGAGGGCGGTGAACGGAGAACCTGGAAGGGAGGGCCTGGACGGGAGGCACCCCTGGACGCCCTTTTCACCACGATTGGGACCCGAGGCTGGGGTCCGAGAGCAAGAGGGCGGAGCCGAGAGGACCCAGAAACCCCACCCTATTGCGAATGACTCTCAACCTAAACAAGACCCCCGCCCTTTTGCAAGTGGCTCGCAACAAGGTCGCCAGCCTCCTGGAACCGCCGGCCAGGCGAGTGGCTCAGATCGCCTGCCGCCCCGGGCGGGGAGCTGCGATCCAGGTTGCATCACTTCAGGATCACCACATCCACCCCCGCCGAGCGCCGCCGCACCAGCACCCCTACATCGTGGTCACTGCGGTGCAGCTGTAGGTCGATCTCCTCATCCCCGAGGCGCAGGCCGCTGATCTCCAGCAGGTTGACCGGGCGGGGCAGCACCGGATTGCGAAAGCGCACCTGCACCCGGTCGCTGTCGGGATCGCGGCCGATCGTCATGCCGGTCATCGCCTCCAGCAGGCCGAACACGCTGCCGCTGGCCCAGGCCTGGGGGCTGCAGGCCACCGGATAGAGCGTGGGCCCCTCATCATCGCGTCGGGGGAAGCCACAGAAGAGCTCCGGCAGCCGCAGCATCGGCATCGCCCGGGCCGTGTCAAACAGGCCGCTGAAGATGCGCATCGCATCGGCGGTGCGGCCGTAACGGGCCAGCCCCAGGCCGATCAGGGCGTTGTCATGGGGCCAGACCGAACCGTTGTGATAGCTCATCGGGTTGTAACGCACCTCCCGTTCATCGAGGGTGCGCACGCCCCAGCCGTTGAAGATCGAAGGGGCCAGCAACTGGCGCGCCACCGAGGCCACCGACCCCGCCGGAACAATGCCGGTGAGCAGGCAGTGGCCGGCGTTGGAGCTGCGAACGGCGCAGGGTTGACCATCGCCATCGAGGGCCAGGGCATAGGTGCCGATCGCTTCGCTCCAGAAGGCCGCATGGAACCGACGGCGCAGATCGGAGGCCTCTTCGAGCAAGGTCTCCGCCTCGCCATGGCGATCAAAACTGCGCAGGATGCGGGCCATCGCCCGGCGGGCGCCGTAGGCGTAGGCCTGCACCTCACACAGGGCAATCGATCCCTCCGCGAAACGACCATCGGCGTGGTGCACCGCATCGTCGGAATCCTTCCAGCCCTGGTTGCGCAGGCCCCCCTGGGCGGCGCGGCGATACCGCAGAAAACCATCAAAGCTGGACCCCTCCGCGGCCCGGATCCAGGCCATGGCCGCCTCCAGGGCCGGCAGCAGGTCGGCGATGAAACCCCGATCGGCGCTGCGATCGAGGTAATCGCCCGCCAGCATCACAAACAGGGGTGTGGCATCCACCGTGCCGTAGTACTGGCGGAAGGGCACCTCCCCGAGGGCGGCCATCTCCCCCAGCCTGGCCTCGTGCAGGATCTTGCCGGGCTCGGCATCGCAGGATGGATCGTGCCGGTGGGCCTGGTTCTCGGCCAGGAACCCGAGCACCCCCCGGGCCAGCCGCGGCTCCACCAGCAGCAGTTGGCGCGCCGTGATCAGGCCGTCACGGCCGAAGGGACAGCTGAACCAGGGAACTCCGGCAAAGGGATAGAGCCCGTGCGTGAGCCGGCTGGAGAGCAGGTGCACGTCGGAGTAAGACCGCTGGATCCAACCGTTAAGGGCCGGATTGTCGGTGACCAACCCGGCGGCTCGGCGGCGGGCCTCATCAAATCGCTCGATCGTGGCGGCCAGGGCCGTATCGAACAGCTCGGCGGGGGTGGCGGAGTCCGCCTCAAGCGCGGGGCCGTCGGGGTGGAAATCGAGCACCAGGCAGATGCGCCTGGGCAGGCGCGGCTCCAGCTGCAGATGCAGGCTGAGGTCGTGCTCGCTCCGGTCCTCCAGGGGAGCCCCGACCCGCAGCCGGGTGCGACGGGCCTCGCCGTCGAGCCCCTGGTAGGTGAGCTCCAGGCCATCGGCCACCGCCCGGGCCGCCAGGGCTCCGCGCCGCGGGCGGGGCATACCGCGCACCTCGAAGATGTCCCGGAAATCGGCATCACAGCGCAGGCTCAGCGGCATCCGCACCGGCTCCGGCTCGAAGCTGGTGAAGCTGAGCTGCTGTACGCAGGAGGTGGGGGTCAGCAGGGTGCTGCGCTCCAGATGCACCGAAGCGTGGGAGGGGGCCGTGCCGCCCTCGTTCTCGTTGCTGAGATGACTCACATGCAGCCCCATCTCGCCCCGTTCGGTGGAGCTCAGCACCGTGGGGGGCCGCTGCCAGAGCAGCAGCTGCAGGCGGCTCAGATGGCGGGTACCGCGGTGAAAGATGCCCGAATCCGGATGGGTCTCGGGGCAGATCTCACCGCGGCTGTCAAGCATCGCGAAGGTCTCTCCGTCCTTGAGCACGAACGGAGGCAGCTGGTCATGCGACATGCAGCACCGGCCCGTTGCCGTTGGCCGCCGCGGCAACCGCTACGGACCTGGAGCACCCAGAACGGGCCTTGGCTTCGATCAGGCTGCGGTAGAGGGCCAGATAGTCCTGAGCCTGGCGCGCCACGCTGAAACGCCGCTCGAAACTGGCGCGCACCAGGCGACGATCGAGGCGGTCGATGCTCCGAACGGCCTCGGCCGCCGCCTCGATCGAGCTCACCAGCACCCCATTGACGCCGTTCTGGACGATCTCCGGGGTGGAACCCTCCCGCCAGGCGATCACCGGGGTGCCGCAGGCATTGGCCTCGATCATCACCAGCCCAAAGGGCTCGGGCCAATCGATCGGGAACAGCAGGGCCAGGGCGTTGGCCAGGAGCTCCTGCTTGCCCGCATCATCCACCTCGCCGATGAACTCCACCAGGGGATTACCCCGCACCAGGGGTTCGATCACCTCCTGCCAGTAGCACTGATCGGCCAGGTCCACCTTGGCCGCCACCCGCAGAGGCAGGCCCACGGCGGTGGCGATGGCGATGGCCCGATCCAGACGCTTCTCGGGCGAAACCCGACCCACGAAGGCCAGGTAAGGCTGGGGGTCATAGCCCGGCCGGTAGAGATCGGGTGGGAGGGCGTGGTACACGGTGCCGAGCCAGGGGGCCGTGGGGATCGGCCGGCGCTGGGCATCGGAGATCGACACCAGGGGCACGGAGGGGAACTGTTGGTAAAGCCCCTCCAGTTCCGGGCTGTTCTGGGGGCCGTGGAGAGTGTTGAGCAGGGGAACCGGCAAGCGGTTAACGGCGGGAAAATGCAGGGGGCTGGTATGGAAATGCAGGACGTCGAATCGCTCCACCTGGCTGAGCACCCGATCGAGCTGAATCAACTCATGCACCGATGGATCACCCCGATGACCGCCGAGGCGGAGGGAGGAAGGGATGCAACTCTGCAGCTCGGCACTGGTGCAGGAATCACCGCTGGCGAACAACACCACCTCGTGGCCCAGGCGCACCAGTTCTTCGGTCAGGTAGTGAACAACCCGCTCGGTTCCGCCATAACGGAGCGGCGGCACACTCTCCCAAAGGGGGGCAATCTGGGCAATACGCAGGGAATCCAAAACCGAAAATCCTCGCAGCAAGCAACAACAGCGGCGCCGCGTGCAGCTGGAGGTCCCATCCGCGGATTGCGCCCTGCTGGAAGTCTGGAGTGATCGTTCAGCAGCGGAGTGAGTCGCTTTGTCCGCTGCCCTCCACCGGCTCGCCCTCGGCGGCACACTCCGGACAGAGGCAACGCACGTTCAGCACGCACTCGAGCAGGTGGAATCCCTGAGCCAGGGCAGCCTGCTCACCCGCCACCAGCACGGCCCCACTTTCGAATTCCTCGGTGCGACCGCAGCGCACGCAGACCAGATGGTGGTGATGGGGGTGGGCATCACTGGCCAACTCAAAGCGGCGCCCCCCATCCGGCAGCTCGAGCTCCTGGAGCAACCCGAGGGAACTGAGCAACCGCAGGCTGCGGTACACGGTGGCCAACGACACCCGGCCATCGCCGCGAAGCAGGCGGTGGTGCACGTCCTCGGCGCTGAGGTGACGGCCCTCGCCGAGCTGCTCAAACAGCGCCAACACCTTCTGGCGCTGGGGGGTGAGCCGCTGGCCCCGCTCATGGAGGCTGCTGCGCAGGCCGAGCGAAGGATTGGGAGCCTGGACCTTCGCCGCCACTGCCGACCGCCGGTCTGTGCTCTCAAGAGTAAGCGTTATTGAGAAGGGAGGCCAGGGCCGCCCCTGGCCAGGCGACCATCCAGGTCGGCCAGGAGGGAGGCGAGCACATCCCCCAGGGTGGCCACCAACCGATAGCTCAGGGCCACCGCCAGGAGCGGAGCGGCCGCCAGCCCTCCCCCCAGCCGCAGCAGCAGCACCGTCTCAAACACCCCGAATCCCCCCGGAGCCCCCGGCACCACCAGACCCACCGTCCAAGCCAGGGCGAAGCCCGACAGCCAGGTGGTCCAGGGGAGAGAGAGTTGCAGATCAAAGGCCCACACGCAACAGGCGAAGCCCGCGAACCGGAGCAACACGAAGGCCAGCTCCGCCAGCAGCGGTGGCCAGGGATAGCCGGGCAGCGCAGCCGGCGGAGCTCCATCGGTGAGGGTGGCGATGAGGGCGGCAGTCTCCGGATCGTCGAGCTCCTCGGCCAGATCGCGGGCCTTGCGGCGCTCCAGCCGGCCCAGCAGCGGTTCGAGCCAGCGGGGATTGAGCAACCCCAAAGGGAGCAGGGCGACCAGGCCGAGGCCCCCCTGCCAACCGCCCAGGCCCACCAGCGCCAGGGCAGCGATCGCCGCCAGCAGGGGTTCGAGCACCACCACGAGCAGGCTTCGCTCGGCGCTCTGGGGCAGCTCAACCCCACCGGTGCCCTGGCGGAGGGCCTGCACCCGGGCCGCCAGGTGCCAGATCCCGCCCGGCAGGAATTTGCGCAGGTTGGTCACCATGAAGTGGGCCACGCTCGCCTCCCAGCGGGGCCGAAGCCCCAGCCAGCGGAGCAGAACCGTCCAAGCCAGGCCATTGACCACCACGCTCAGCAGGCTGAACCCCACGCCGAGCACCAGCCAGAGCCAGCCCTGGGGATCCAGACCCAGCTGCAGCAGCGGCCGGGCGTTACCGAGCAGGGCAGCCATCACGAAGGCGAGGCTGGCCAGGGTGATCCAGGGCCGCAGGCCCCCCGGCAGGGAGGGCAGCCCGGCGGTGAGGGCCCGCAGGCGCTCCAGCAAGGGGCGGAAGGGATGCGTCATGGCAGGGATCTTCGCGTCCCGGCGTCGGAGGATCCAGAGCCGTTCGGCTCCCGGGGCTCCGGATCCGGCTGGCCCGGCTCCGGCGGCTGGGGAGCGGCCGCCCCGGCCAGGGCCTCCTCCACCAGGGCCCGGACCTGGCCCAGGGCCATCCCATGGCGGTTGGCCAGGGCAGCTAGATCGTCGGCTTCGGCCTTGGCACGCCAGCGGCCCTCCGGCAGATGGGCCCACTTGATTCGCACGGGTCCGAGCGGGGTGGTCAGCGTGGCCGGCCGGCGGGGGAGGATCCAGCGCTGCTGCAGATCCTCCCGCACCCCCAGGCTGCCGCTGTGGCGCCACCACACCTGCCGCAGGACGGGGGCCAGGTCCGGCGGCAGCAGGGCGGTGACCAGGGTGCCGAGCCGGCCCTTCTTCATCAGCACCGGCTGGCTGAACACCTCGACGGCTCCAGCCTGGCGAAGGGCCTCCCCCAGAAAGGCCAGATCCTCCGCCGAAGCGTCGTCGATCTGGGCCTGCTGCACGAGCAGGGGCTCGTGGACCTCGCCTGGTGTCGAGCGGAGACCCGCCGGAAGGGGTTCCGCCAGGGTGAGGCGCAGGAGATTGGGGCGATCCAGCGGCCGGCTGCCCAGGCCCACCCCAATCCGCAGGGGCACCGCGGCGGGATGGGCCCCGAAACCGCTGGCCCAGCAGGCCACCAGGGCCGCGCCGGTGGGAGTGGTGAGCTCGCCGGCCGGAAATCCTTCGCTGGAGGCCAGGGGCATGCCACGCACCCGGGCGATCTCCAGCACCGCTGGAGCGGGCAGGGGAAGCAGGCCATGGGCCGTGGCCCCGGCAGCGTGGCCCCGGCCCATGGGCTGCGTACCCTGCCCGCGCCAGGGGGGGGGGGGCTCGCCCGGGTGGGTGGCATGCCCCGGGGCGCCCGCGAAGGATTTCCGGCCGGCGAGGTCACCCCG
>Ga0310330_100161_pt1 | contig 19021 bp, 8 predicted proteins | sample LakMicDCLTotalB5_FD_195544 | JGI IMG/M metagenome (GOLD analysis project Ga0310330, IMG submission 195544) | Enriched freshwater cyanobacterial communities from Lake Michigan, Michigan, United States - MI23.DCL.Total.B5 (v2) (version 2) | ecosystem: Environmental > Aquatic > Freshwater > Lake... | reverse complement strand
CCTTCCGCCAGGTGCACCTGGACATGGTGCTGCTGCTGCGCGAGGTGTTTGGCCAGGCCGATCCGATGTATGGCTGGGTGCCCATGTATCCGAGCGGCTGGTGGAGCTGGACCTTCGCCGCCCGCGACGGCTGCCCCTATCTCCAGCCCCAGGCCGATCGCGCCGCCTCGGTTGCCGCAGGTTGTGAGATCTGGTCGCCCCGCTGGCAGCGCGGCGCCTTTGAGGCCGTGCCGGCGGCGATCGAGCGGGCCTTGAACGCCTGAAGGGGCCCCGTCAAGATTGAATTCCGCCTAGAGCCGCTCGCCTTGACCAGCCCCGATTCCCCCAGCCGCCCCGCCGCCGAGCTCCTGGCCGAGCGGTTTGACACCGAAGGTGCCATTTACATGGCCAGCCGCCGCGATCCGGCCGGCTGCAGGGTGGGCCTGTTCGGCGTGCCCTACGACGGCACCACCTCCTTTCGGCCCGGCACCCGCTTTGGTCCGGCGGCGATCCGGGAGGTGAGCTCGGGCCTCGAGAGCTACGACCCCCAGCTCGACCTCGACCTCGAAGACCTGGCCTTCGCCGACCTGGGCGCCGTGGCCATTTCCTTCGGCGCGCCGGAGCCGGTGGTGGCGGCCGTGAAGGGGGCAACCAAGGCCGTGTTGGACCTGGGGCTCAAGCCGTTGATGCTGGGCGGTGAACATTCGATCAGCAGTGGCGCCGTGGCGGCCGTGGCCGAGCGCTATCCGGAGCTGGCCCTGGTGCAGCTCGATGCCCATGCCGACCTGCGCCACGACTGGCTGGGCAACCAGCACAGCCATGCCTGTGCCATGCGCCGCTGCCTGGAGGTGCTTCCCAGTGGCGACCTGTTGCAGATCGCCATCCGCAGCGGCACCCGCGCGGAGTTCAGCGAGCTGCGCCGCACGGGCCGCCTGGTGGCGATTGAGCAGATGGCCGAATCCTTAGCGGCCCTGCGGGGCAGGCCCCTCTATCTCACCGTCGACCTCGATTGGTTCGATCCTGCCGTGATGGCTGGCACCGGCACCCCGGAACCGGGGGGCTTCCTGTGGAAGGATTTCGCCGTTCTGGTGGATGAACTCTGCCACCACCAGCTGGTGGGCGCCGATGTGGTGGAACTGGCGCCCCAGCTGGATCCCAGTGGGGTGAGCAGCGTGCTGGCGGCCAAGGTGGTGCGCAGTTTGCTGCTGTTGCTGGGACGCTGAGCTTCGATGGCCATGCCCCTGGTGCCAGAGCGTGGCTGTTGTGCGGACATCCCTATAGGAATCATCACCACCCGCGTCCGCCACGGCAAGCAGAAACATGAGCTCAGCGCTCACGACGGTGCATGCAGGGTCAGAGCCGATCTGAGATCACGAGCCAGGGCAGAGAGCTCAAGGACCCTCAAAAATCCGGATCAGCAAAAACGAGGGCCAATCTGAAGCACGTTGCAATAACAATGTAGCCCCTGTCACTTCCAAGCGTATTGCCAAGAACGCCGGCGGGTTCATTAATGACTTCTTAACCCCATTGATAAATCGTCTACGTAAAGTAATAAAATTGTTTCAGGCAAGTCCTGTGGCGCTGGTCTTCAATCTGCTGACTCCTTCTGTTGCTGCCCTTGACGGGGTAATAAACGCGAAAACACTGGGGGCCAACGCCGAGATCTCTGCCTTCAACCCCGCAAGCGGCTACCTCTACACGGTTGGCGGTGGATCGGGCGCCATTGTGGTGAGCGATCTGCGCAATCCTGCGGCTCCGGTGGCCGTTGCTAAGGCCACTCCGGGTGATAGCAGTCAGACCCTCCAGAGCGCCGCGGTGTATGGAAAACTCCTGGCCGTAGCTGTTCAGAACAGCGTCAAGACTGATCCAGGCTTTATTCAGTTCTACGATCTGACCAATCCCGCTCTGCCTGTTCACATCAGCACCGTGACCGTGGGCGCCCTGCCCGACATGGTGAAGTTCAGCAGCGATGGTAAGAAGCTGCTAGTCACCAATGAAGGTGAACCCAATATCGCCTACTCGGTTGATCCAATTGGTTCGATCTCTGTAATCGATACCTCTTCCTATCTGTTGGCAACGCCTACAGCTCCGGCCCAGGGGGTTGTGCAGACCATCGATTTCAGTGCCTGGAACGCCCGCAAAGTCGAGCTTAGTAATCGCGGCATCCGCATCACCGGCAAGGCAGGTGTTACTACCACACTCGCCCAGGACATCGAACCAGAAGCCATCGCGATCACGGCCGATGGCCGCACGGCCTACATCTCGTTACAAGAGAACAACGCCATCGCCGTGCTTGACATCAGTACGGCCACCCCTTCAATCACCACTATCTTTTCGGCGGGAATTAAAGATTGGGACCGAGGCCAAGCCAGCGCCCGAAATTACAGCTACACCCTTAGCTATGCAGCAGGCCCCTCCAACCTTCCCACGGAAGTGCAGGCAGGCGGCCTTTCAGGTCTTTGGTTTGATGGTATTGAAACCATTAATGGTCAGGCGCTGGATATCTATTACTCGATCACGGACCGTGGTCCGAATGACACGCCTACAGGCGGCAAGCGGCCGTTTTTGGACCCAGATTTCCAGCCCTCTATCTATAAACTTGGCATGAACCGTGCCACGGGCGCGGTTAGCGAGCTGGCCATCATTGGCCTGAAGCGTCCTAATGGCGTGGCGCTCACCGGCTTGCCCCAACTGCTCGGCAAGGATGAGATTCCGGTGAACGTTAACGGTCAAGAACTTGCCTACGATCCCTTCGGCATCGATTCGGAAACAATCTCCGTCTTCTCCGTAACCATCGGTGGCACTGACCGCAAGGTTTTCGCCGTGGGCGACGAATACCGCGGCCAGATCGCCCTGTTCGATTTCAACACTGGAAACCTGATCAAGCGCTACATCCCCGCTGGCCAGAAAGCGCTGCTTCAGGCTCAACATGGCAGTGCAATCGGTGACGAAACGATTGACAGCCTTCCGGCCATCTACGGCAACCGCTGGGCTAACCGTGGCATTGAAGGCATGACCTTCAACAGCAAGGACAACCTGCTGTACGCGTTCATGCAGAGCCCGCTGGATATTGACAGCAATAACGATGGTGCTGCAGCCGAGCGCAGTCCTTCCCAATTGACCCGCATCCTGGCCATTGATCCCGCCACGGGTGCCCCAGTGAAGGAGCATTTATATTTGCTCAGTGGTCGTTCCGGTCAGGACAAAATCGGAGATGTCGCCTACGACGCGGCCCGTAATGTGTTCCTGGTGATGGAGCGTGACGACAGCTTTCTCCCGAGTGGCTTTAAGAGCGTCTATGAGGTAGATCTGCGTGGTGCCACCGACACCCTCCCTATCACCCTCGCCGCTGATCAGGCGGCAAGTGGCTGGCTCGCAAAAATCGGTGTGGCTAGTCCCGAGCTGCTCGACAACAGACTCACCTTGCAGAATGGTGCCTATTCAGCCTCCAGCGCTGATCGGCTTGCAGCAGCCACTATCAAGCTTGTGAACAAAGTAGAGCTGTTTAACTTGCCTTCGGTGGGTGGCAGCCTTGCTTACGAAAAACCCGAAGGTCTCACCCTGCGCGATGATGGCGCGGTTGTCATCAACTACGACAACGACTTCGGCACCGGGGCCGCCGACGGCAATGCCTTCACGGTGGTGACCTTCAGCAACCCGGCCCTCGATACCGAGAACAGCGGCGATGGCGGCGGGTACAGACCGGCTACTAACCACGATCTCTATGGTCTGGTGATGCCGGATGGTCTGGCGACCTTCACCTACAAAGGTGAAAATTTCATCCTTGCCGCTGGTGAAGGCGACGACCGCAACGACTTCCTCAGCCCCGACGAAACCAGCCAAGTTAGAGACCTCCTTACTGCGGCAGCTAGCGCAACCACCGATCAGAAAGCTGGTCTGGTTGCTGCCAATGCCCAAAGGCTGAACATCTTCACCAACACCGGTGATCTCGATGGTGATGGCATCGTTGATCAGGCCTACACGCTTGGTTCACGCTCCCTGAGAATCTTCGATTCCAAAGGTAACGTTGTCTGGGATTCCGGCGCTGCCCTAGAGGAGCTCGCGAACGCAAAGGGTTCTTACCCGGTGGACAGCCGCGAAGACGACAAGGGTATTGAGCCCGAAATGGTTGAGGTGTTCACCATCAACGGCAGCACCTACGCCTTCGTGGCCCTGGAACGCACCACCACCAGCATGGCAGCGATCTTCGATGTCACCAATCCCTATGCCCCTGTGGCTGTTGACCCCATTGTGTTTCCCGGGGCCAAGCGGGTGGAGGGAATCACCTTCCTCACCAGCCCCACCAACGCGGCCCGCAGCGTGATCGCCTCCAGCGAAGACAACGATGTGGTGTCGGTGCTGGATTTCCCGATCCCCTATCGCCTGCAGCTTCTGCACCTCTCCGATGGGGAAGCGGGCCTGCTGGCCTCGCAGACGGCGCCTTACCTTGCGGCGCTCGTTGATGGTTTTGATAACACCTATGCCAACACCCTGATCCTGGCCGGTGGCGACAACTTCATCCCAGGCCCCTTCCTCAATGGCGGCACCGATATCAGCGTGCGCGATGAGCTCAACACCGTAACCGGTTCCTCGATCAGCTCTGCTGTTAGCACCAACCATCCGGTAGGAGCAGTGGACATCGCCATCCACAACCTGATCGGTGTGGAAGCTTCCACCATCGGCAACCATGAATTTGATCTGGGTCCGCGGGTGTTTAAGGATTCCTTCACTTCTAACGCCGGCTGGGTGGGCGCCCAGTTCCCCTACCTGTCGGCCAACCTTGATTTTAGTGGAGATAATGATCTCAAGGGTAGTTTCATCAATACCACCGCCACGGCTGGCCTCGAGGAAGCTGCTGCTCAGAAGGGCAAGATCGTGCCCTCGGCCGTCGTCACCAAGAACGGCGAAAAGATTGGCCTAGTGGGTGCCACCACCCAGATCGTCGAGAAGATCAGCTCCACCGGTGGCGTGGAAGTGAAGGGTTTTAGCGGCGACGGCTCCGAGGTCGACAACATGGCCCTGCTGGCCAGCCAGCTGCAGCCGGTGATCGACGACCTCATCTCCCAGGGGGTCAACAAGGTGATCCTGATGTCCCACCTGCAGCAGATCAGTAATGAGCAGGCCCTAGCGCCGCTGCTGCGGGGTGTCGACATCATCCTGGCAGCCGGCTCGAACACTCGCCTAGGCGATAGCAATGATCAGGCCGTTGCCTTCGCCGGCCATGACCCCAACTTCGCAAACACCTATCCCATCGTTACCCAAGGTGCCGACGGCGGCACCACCTTGATCGTTAACACCGACAACGAATACACCTACCTCGGCCGCCTGGTGGTGGATTTCGACGCCCAGGGCCGCATCATTCCTGCCAGCGTTGATCCCTTGGTGAGTGGTGCCTATGCCGCCACCGCCGCCAATGTGGCCAAGGCCTGGAACGTAACCGAAGCCCAACTGGCAACCACCGCTTTCGCGGATGGAACCAAGGCTGAAAACGTGCAGGATCTTACCGAGGCGGTTCAGGCCGTGATCAGCAGCAAGGACAGCCAGCTCTGGGGCTACTCCAATGTCTACCTAGAGGGCGAGCGGGCCTTCGTGCGCTCCGAGGAAACTAATCTTGGAAACCTGTCGGCTGACGCCAACCTCTTCTACGCGAAAAGCATCGACCCAACGGTTGTGATCTCCCTCAAGAATGGGGGCGGTATTCGCTCCCAGATTGGATCGGTTGATGTGGTGAGTGGGGCCAAGGAAACCACCCTCGCCAATCCCTCCGCCTCGAAGCCTGAGGGCGCTGTTTCCACCCTGGATATCGAGAACTCGCTGCGATTCAACAACAGCCTCTCCCTGGTAACCGTGAGCGCCAGCAAGCTCAAGGAGCTGCTTGAGCATGGCATTGCCTCCTACCCCAACCAGGGTCGCTTCCCCCAGGTGAGCGGTTTGGCGTTCAGCTTCGATCTCACCAAACCGGCCGGCAGCCGCATCCTCAACCTGGCCATTCAAGACAGCCAGGGCAATGACCTGGATGTGGTGGTGCGCGGCGGGGTCCTGGTGGGCGATCCGGCCCGCACGTTCCGGATGGTGACGCTCAATTACCTGGCCGGTGGACCCGGTTCAACGACCGTTGGAGGAGATGGCTATCCCTTCCCCACCGATGCTGTTCAGAACGTTGCGGGTCCATCCAACCGCGTCGACCTGTTCAATCCCACCGCAGCTCTCACCGGTGCTGCCACATTCAGTGGTGATGGCACCGAACAAGATGCCCTAGCTGAATACCTAAAGGTCAATTACGGCACTGCTTCCAACGCTTACAACCAGACCGAAACTTCCGCCTCCCAGGACTTGCGGTTGCAGAACATGGCGTTGCGCAGCGATGCGGTGATCGATCCAGTGCGGGTCGGCACCGCCGGCAACGACAGCACCATGCCTGAGGCATCGACCATCTCCGGTTTCGACGGCCGCCTTGACACCGTCTTCACAGGTGCCGGTGATGACACAGTCAACGTGGACTTGTTCAGTGGTTTCGACAACAAAATCTTCACGGGCACCGGCGCAGACACGATCTTCGCCGGTAGCCGTGATGTGATCACCGGTGGCAGTGGCAACGATGTGATTTATGCCGATGGCGGCAATGGCAACCGCCTCAGCGGCAACGCCGGCGACGACGACTTCATCATCGGCAGCTCCGGCAACCGGGCCCTAGGTGGCGCCGGGAATGACATCTTTACCATCAATGAGGGTGCAGGCACCAACTACCTCAACGGTGGCGCTGGCTACGACCAGTTCTGGCTGGTGAGTGGTCCAGGTGAAAGCGAGCGGCCTGCCGCCAAGCAGTTCGTGATGGATTTCACCGCTGGTGAAGACAAGGTGGGCCTAAGGGGCGTGTCTTTCAGTGCCCTCAGCTTCACCCAAGTGGGCGGTGACACGCTCTTGAAGGTGAACGGAACTGAGGTGGGACATTTCATGAATGTGGGCGCAAGCATCCTCAACAACCAGACCAACTTCCTCTTTGGCTGAGCAAAAAGTGTCGCCTGCAACACATCCCTTGAGACATCCTAAGCACAGTTTTCATTGTTCGCTCAAATTAACCTAACACTAGGGTGCCTGTCTGGGTGCTCTCCCCCCAAACAGCATGGCCTAAGCGTTCGCTTGGTAAAGATCCAAGATTGAGCTTGCGATTCATCTTTACTGAATCCCAAGTAATTGGTTAATAACATCAACTAATTTCAACCTTCATTCTCCCCAACCACCACCATGGCCACGATTAAAAAAATCGGTGAAGTTACCGCTTTGGTTGCTGAAGCCAGCACGGCTAATGATCCCTCCGAGCTGTTGGATGGTAAAAGCGGCGATACGGCTTTCCCCTATGCCCAGTTCAAAGCCCTAGCAACTGTTGGCGAAGTTGATCCCATCACCAACGAGGCCCTTACTGGTTATCCAGACGGCAACGCAGCCTGGCTGAAGGACAACGACACCGTACGTGTTGCCTACCAGTCTGAGTCCTACGGCCCGATGTCGAACCAGACCTACGGCTGGAAGATGGAGAGTGGGGTGAAGTTTACCGGCTCACACATCCATACCATTGATTACGACCGCGCGAAGTTCGCCAGCTTCCTCGATAACGAGGCACCCGCCAGCGGGATGTTCGAGGCTTCTGGCCACCTGTTCGACAGGGTCTACAACGCCTTCGGTAAGGAAGTCACCGCAAAGACCACTGACAAAGCAGATCTTGCTGGTAAGTGGGGCAACCAGACCAATCCTGACGGCACCCTGGTTGAGTTCGGCACTGCAGTCGTGCAGACTTCGGGTGCCACTAAGAACATGCGCCTCACCGAAGGGGACTTCTTCTTCCATTCCTTCTGTGGTTCCTGGTACGAGACGGCAAACAAGTATGGAGCCGGCATCGGCTTCACGAGCGATGTGTGGTTGACGGGCGAAGAATGGAATATCGGCAACGCTATGTTCGATGACCCTGATGGCAGCGGCCCTCTGAAGGGATTCGACGTAGCTAACAACACCATGGGCCTCGCCTCCCTGGTGGTGGACATTAAGAACGAGGTTGCATACACCGCCCCTGCCCTTGGCCAGGCCGGCTATGAGAAGTTGATGCCGATCAACTCCGGTCACAAGGATTATGTGGTGATCGTGGCATCGGGTTATAACCACGATGTCAACCCAGCTCCCATCAAGGTCTACGTTGGCCGGAAGGGATTAGATGCATTAGGCAACCAGATTAATTTTACCGATGTCAACCTCAGCGAGCGCGACCGCTTTCTAGGTGCCAACGGTTTGCTTTATGGCCAGCTCTATGGCATGGCTGCTACAGCTACAACGTATGGCAACCTTGGCATCACCAGCGTGGATGCTGACGGCAACGTGAGTGTGGTTAATGGCAAGTCCACAACCACCCACATGCTGGATCAATACCTTAAAAACGCAGCGGCACCCGATGATTTCTCGGTCCGTTTCGTCGCCACCGATTACCGCTGGAACGGTTTCGACACGCCTGAAGCTGTCAAGGATACGGAAGTCTACCGTTGGGCCCAGGATGGTGACACAGCCAATGGTGTCACCGAGGCCAACAAGCAGCCCGCCGGTTACACCTTCTTCAACAGCGACACCAAAGTTGAGCATCCCGCAGCGGATCCGGACGGAAGCAAGTTCCGTTTCATCCAGAATCACACCGCTACTGGTGCCGTTTTGGGAGTTGAGTTCACCAGCATGGTGGCCGATCTCACTAGGGATATAGATAACAATAAGTTGCCCGACTACCTATCCGCTGATGTCACAAGAATCCTTGCGGCTGTTGATGGGGCGCTGACCTTAGACGTGGGCGGCAAGGGCGTGGGCCATTACAACGCCACGGGCAACCCCAATGGGGCCACAGCAGAGAAGCATATCGAGGGCAACACGAAAAAACTCGTGGCTCCCGATGGCCTGCTGTGGGTTAAGTCGTCGGATGCCGATGTGCTGATCCTCGATGAGGATTCTGGCAACGATTATGGCGAGCGTAAGCTTGCCTTGGTGATCAATGAGGACACCCTCGCCGTCGAACCCGATGGTAAAGGCTATTTCCTTGCTCAGGCCGGCGGAAGCAAGAATCCTCGCGCCCTGGCTGGCGTTTCTACCTACGGTGAGACTTACAAGAGCAATTTAGGCTCAGAATTCTCGGGCAGCTGGAATGTCACCGCTCTCGTGGCCACCAAGGAAGATGGTTCGTTCTACACCCAGACAGAACTAGCTGGCACTGGTCTCCAGACCATTGAACAGAGCCGTCAGCTTGCCGATCACAAGTTCATCGGCGTTGTTCAGCTTCCCGGCGAGAGTGGTGGTGCGGTGGCAGCAACCAAGGCCGATTATGGCGGCCAAATCTTCATGTTCAGCATGGATCTGCCTGGTTTCGAGAAAGGTATTGTGGGTACCAACGCAGATGACATTCTGGACACTCCCGCCAGCCTTGGTGATCAGACCCTGATTGCCAACACCATCTTTACCGGCGCTGGTAACGATGAGGTGGACGTAGAGACGAATAACGGCTTTGAGAACATGGTGTTCACTGGCTCTGGTGCCGACAAGATCTTCGCGGGCAACCGCGATGTGATCACAGGCGGTAGCGGCAACGATGTGATCTATGCCGATGGCGGCAATGGCAACCGTCTCAGCGGTAATGCCGGGGACGACGACTTCATCATCGGCAGCTCCGGCAACCGGGCCCTCGGTGGCGCTGGCAACGACCGTTTCGATATTCTTGAAACTGCTGGCACTAACTACCTTAACGGTGGAGCTGGTTCCGACCAGTTTTGGCTGATTAAGTCTGGTGATGGCCCCGTTGCCAAACAGTTCGTGATGGACTTCACTGCCGGTGAAGACAAAATCGGCCTGCAGGGAGTTGCATTCAGCGCTCTCAGCTTCACCCAAGTGGGCGGCGATACCCTGCTTAAGATGGGTACAACCGAGCTGGGCCACTTTACTAACGTGAGCGCTTCTGTGCTCAATAACCAATCCAATTTCGCTGGTCTTACAAACCTGATCTGATTGGCTCTGTCGATCCTGTGGTCCTGATATGCTCTTAACCAGCTAATCAGGATCACTTTCCCAGAGGATGCCTAAGCTAAGTGGAGCGTCTCAAGCCGATCCCCTGTTCTTAGGCATTCCACCATCTCTACGGCACGGGCCACATCTAGGCCTCAGCTAACATAAACACCACCACTCAAATCATCCGGATCATGCCATCACCAATCGTTGCTTTCAACCATGGCGTGGCTTCGGGTGATCCCTACGCCAATTCCGTTATCCTCTGGACCCGGATCACCCCCCCCCAGAGCTTTAACGAGCCAATCGATGGGACCTGGCAAGCCTCCCTCAGCGCTGGCTTTGAGCCCGGTTCGATCGTCGATAACGGCACATTCAGCACCAGTGCCAGCCGCGACTGGACGGTGAAGGTTGAAGCCGACGGTCTCAACGCAGACACCACCTACTACTACCGTTTCCGCGTCGGAGATGGGCAGTCGATCGTCGGGCAAACCAAGACCCTGCCTGTCGATAGTGAGGCGGTGCGCCTGGCCGTGTTCTCCTGCGCCAATTTCCCCGCCGCAGATACCTTTGCGGCCTACGGCCGTGCTGCCGCCATCCAGGCCGTCAATCCCTACGACGCGCTGGTTCACCTGGGCGACTACATCTATGAATATGGCCCCGGAGGGTATGGAGCCGCTGAGGACGCCGCAACGGATCGGGGCTTCCTGCCGAACCGCGAGATCGTCAGCCTCGACGACTACCGCCAGCGCTATGCCCAGTATCACACTGACCAGAATCTGAAGGACCTGCGCGCATCAGCGCCCTTGATTGCGATTTGGGACGACCACGAAACAGCCAATGACAGCTGGAGTGGTGGTGCCCAAAACCACCAGCCTGGAACCGAAGGCGAGTGGATTGCCCGCCGTGATGCCGCCCTCAAGGCCTACTACGAGTGGCAGCCGATTCGTGAACCACTCCTGCGTCAAGGCGTGGACAAAGGTGATGCCAGCACACCCCTGACCCAGGGCTACCGCTCCTTCAGCTTCGGGGATGTCCTGGATCTTCATGTGCTCGAAACCCGGCTAACGGCCAGGGATGAGCAACTCGACTACCCAGACGAGGTAGCCGTGAAGGCCCGCATTGGCGCGATCCTTGCCAACCCCACCGAGCTGGCTGCCTACGCCACAAAGCTCGGACTCACCCCCCCCGCAACCCAAGAAGCGTTCCTGGCCTTCGGCACTGCCCTAGCACCGACCGTAACCCAGGAACTGGTGATTGCCGCCGTGCAGTTGGCCTGGGGTGATCCCAGCCGCGATCTGATCGGTGATACCCAGCTTGCTTGGTTGCTAAACCAGATGGGCCAATCGAACGCCTCCTGGCAGGTGCTTGGCCAGCAGGTGCTGATGCAGTCGATGGCTGTGCCCGCCGAGCTGCTGTTGAACGCCGGCGATCCAACCCTGCTCGACAAATACGCCGCACCGCTGCAAAAACTTGCCACCGGCACTCCCTTTACCGATCTGTCTGCCGCTGAAAAGGCCCTGTTTGCAGAAGCTGGCAAGATCCCCTACAACCTCGACGCTTGGGATGGCTACGGCGTTGAGCGGGAGACGATCCTGCAAACCGCCCTTGCTGGGAACAAGCGGCTGATTAACCTTGCCGGCGATACCCATAACGCCTGGGCCGGTGTGCTCGACACGATGACACTTGCTGGCAGCAAGCCTGCTGGAACGGTGGTCGGTGTGGAATTTGCCACCCCAGGAGTCACGTCCCCAGGTCTTGAAAAATACCTGCCCGGCGCTGATGCTTACATCCGTGCCAAATATCCAGCCGTGGATGGCCTCGATGGCCTGTTTAGTGGTTATGTGAGCGGCCTGAAGTATGCCGATCTCAACCGCCGCGGTTTCCTTGATCTCACGGTTACTCCTGAGCAAGCAGCGGGTAACTTTCAGTTTCTCGATGGAGTGAATGCTCAGACGGCCCATCCCCAGTGGGCCACTGAAACTGTTGTTGCTCGCAGCGACTTGAGCTTCAGCATCAAACCCGAGGCCACGCCGCAGATCCACTGGCAGCCGGGCTGGAGTGAGCTGGATCTGGTGTTCGGCATTGCGACAGACAGCGCCGGCGGCCAGAGCCTGCTTGACCCTGCCGCTTTCGCCACCCTGCCCCGGGCTAGTGTTCAGCTGGCCGACGTGACGGTGCTCGGCTCGGAGGCGGGCGAGCGCATCTTCGTTGGGGTCGGCTCCCTAGTGGATGCCGCTGGCGGCGGCGACGAGCTGTTCAACACCGATAGCCAGGGCAGCAACCGTTTGGTCGGCGGTCTTGGGTATGACACGTTCTACCTGAATGCCAGTAATGATGTTGTGATTGGCGGACTGCTGATCAGTGATGCCACAGGGCCGCGTTCAAGCATCTCCTATCCAACAGCTGCAATTATCGATCAGACCCCAGATAAGTTCTACATTCTCTCCGATGCAGTTACTGGTGGCACCAGCAACGTGTCCATCGTTGATTTTGAGATTGGCATTGATCAGGTCTTTATCGATGGCAAGTTGGTTTCTAGCAACTGGCAAGCCGCTAAAGAAGAGTTGCTGAAGGCTGGAGTTAGCATTAACGCAGCGCCGACCCTCACGGAGGCAGCCACGGGCGCAACCCTAAATCTCGTTCCCGGCGTCAACGCCCTGATAGCCCCATCGTCGACCTACGGGAAAGACCCAGATGGCGATCAATTGAGCCTGGTTGTGCTCCGCGGACCGGAGTGGATCACCAATGATGGCCCCAACATCAGTATCAAAACACCTAAAGGTCTCAAGGCTGAAGATGTAGCTGCGCTCGGTCTTGAGCTGGGCTTCTATGACGGTAAAGCCATCACCCCATTCAGTCCAACGTTGGTCTTTAAAGAAGCACCTCCGCAACCTGCTAATACTTCCGTTCTGGCGGTGAACACCCCAACTGGCGAGGTCAAAACCTTCCCCCTAAGGCATTATGGAGGCAACTTTAATCCGAATAAATCTGCCGAACTGATGGACGCAGGCGAGAAAGTTAATAAGGCAGACACAAGCTATCGAAATCACGTTACTAACGCTGCTGTAACCCTTTCTGAAAGGGCCTTGAACTTCGAAGCCGATATTGAAGAGAAAATCTCGGCCTTTAACGTTGGTGTGGATTTGGGCGCTTTCATCAATACCCTTCCAGCGGCCTCGAAGCACCTTACCTACTACTCTATTGATTCTGTAGGTAAGCTCGTACCGTTCACTTATAATCCTCGTACGCGTGAGGGTGCACGCTTTTACGATCGTAGCGGCGATGGCGTTACTGATTTTGTCAGCCTCACGCTGATTGACGGAGGCGAAGGTGACAAGGATGGAGAGGCTAACGGTACGATTGTTGACCCTTCAACCGTTGGCACCGTTGATCTAGATCCCGTGCTTCAGATTGGCGCGCTCAGCATTCTAAAAGCGTCGGATCCAATCAATACATCCGCATCGGCTAGCTTTTTCTTAAAAGCATCCCTGCAAACCCTTCCATCAAGTGCCAATCAAATTGGCTATTTGGTACTTGAGGAGAGCCAAGTAGCGAGTGCAGCCTCCCTTGATCTAGACACCATCCGTAAGCAATCTCAAATCTTGTTTTCTACACTTGAAAATAGTGATGTGATGTTGCCATCCGGAACCACCTTTACAAAGGACATTCTGCTCCTTAACAACCAGAACGTACGTTTCTTTGAAGTCGCTGACGGCACCCTAGATCAACTCACCAGTTCCATGGACCCACGTCTGAGCTTCTTCACTGCAACCTTGAAGGACCAAAGCTCTGCCGAGTTCTCTTCCTCTAGTGGTGTTCGCTTCATCCTCAACCTGCAAGACAGCAACCAAGGTCTCAGTTCCTTGATAGGCCAGGAGCAGGGCACAGCAGCAGTGCTCGATTTCTCATCATTCACTACGGGTGAAACTGTTAAGGGCACCCTTCACATGGGCCGAGAAGCCAGTTTTGATTCCGTCACCGGTTTCTATCGAACCCTTGATTCGATGGGTTCGGTTCGGACGGCCAGTGGGGATGTGCTGCGTCCTGAAGACGTTGGTTACGCCGCCGCAGCCATACGCGCCGAGAATCGTGTCGATAGTCTCTCTGGCATGACCATTGGCAACAAACAAACCACGTCGAAAGCCATCGAACTCAGCGAAACTTCCTTCCTGGCACCCTTTGCCGAGGTGAAGGGCAACACCTTCTTCGGCTTTGCCGCTGCTAATACGGATAAAATCAGCCACTTCCGCGTACTGGGTACAAATATGTTTGGTCTAGAAGACATCCTTGGTGGTGGCGACCGTGACTTTGACGATAACGTTCTCGTCTTTAAGTTTGACACCATTGCCTAAACAAGCAGACCAGCCAACGGCCCTTTAATACGCGGCTTTTCTTGGCTGTTGTGTTCCATTTCTTCGGCGCCAGCCCAACCCAACCCAACCAAACTCCCGCTCAACCGGGATCAAGCTTCGGCCCTAGGGCCGGGGCTTTTTTGTTGGGGACGCTCCCATGTTGCTTCGACGTCCTCCCCTAGTTTGTCCTAGCCCTATGGGAGCTGTTGGTTGATCATGTTCCTTGCTGTTTTGTTCCGCCCTCCTTTTGTGTTTTGATTGACTGAAGCTATTTAGGGCATTCCGTGTCTTGAGGCCAGAGTGACTCTTATCCCCTTCTAAGATAGTCATCTCAAGAGATCGCTTACTGCCCACGGAAGCATGGTGCATTAATGATTATTCTTTGTTATTACGCTTGCCTGTATTAGGTTGGTTTGGGGTATCGATCTCGGCGCTAATCAATAGCAAATCGTGCCACTATTGCGCTGTTCCCGCATGCGCTCGTGTTGCTGGCAGATCAGCATCACCGCCAGGGTGGGGTGGTTGTGGAGCAGGTTGAGGAAGTGCAGCCGGCTCAGTTTCACTAGCTCTACGGGTGTGCGCGCCACAGCGACATTGCGGTGGCGGCCTTCGCGCCAGGCGATGTCCTCGTAGCTGAACACCTCGCCAGGGCGGTAGGACAGTCGGTTGCCGCTGGGATCGATCAGCTCCACCCGGCCTTGCCTTACTCCAAAGATCGCGGCTGCCGGCTGCCCGCAGGTAAAAATCTCAGCTCCGGTGGGATAGGCGAGGCGTTCACAGTCGACCCGCGCAGCAATCAGATCAACCGGTGATGCCAGGCCCAGTGTTGTGGACAACCACCCGCCCTCACGTCTCGATTTATTGAATCCAGTATCACACCAGGGGGGGCCTTGGGGCGGCACCTGCGATACAGGCAAGTCTGTCAACGGCCCCATCGTGTGGAAGTCACTGACGTTTGGTTTCCGTGGGCGCCGGATGGTGGGGTGGTCGCTGGTGAGGTCCGGTTCCTCGCTCAGTTGAGGAGTTCGCTCAGGGCAAGCTGGTGATCCTGTCCGACTGGGTGGGGCGGCGCTCCTTCGGCGAGCACGGGCAGGCGCTGGGTCGGCGCCATCCAGTGGTGACACCAGACCTCCGAGGCCAGGTCCGGGTGGATCGCCAGGCGGCGCAGCTGGCACCACCCCATCTCCACCCCGTTGCCAGGGGTGCAATGGCGGCAACTGCGGCAGCTGGGGCGATAACCCATGCAGGGCTTGATCCTGGCCGCCCAAGCTAGGCATGGATTTGGGGCGACACCAAGCTGGCGCCGCCAAGGTTCCTGATCTCTTCGCTATTGGTCCGCTGGCGTTGGCCGGGCCCGGGCTCGAGGCCGGCCAGCATGGGGACCGGGCTCCATAGGATCCGCTCGATCTGAGCGGCACTGCTGCCATGGCCGACGTCCCGCTGGCTGACCCGTCCCCGGGAGCCTCCCCAGGCCTTTTGGGCCAGGACCACGGCGCTGCTCCAGGCCTGCGGCGCACGCCCCTGTTCGAGGCCGCCCGGGCGGCGGGCGGACGCTTGGTGCCCTTCGCCGGCTGGGAGATGGCGGTGCAGTTCGACGGCCTGGTGGCCGAGCACCAGGCCGTGCGGAGCGGCTGCGGCCTGTTTGATATCTCCCACATGGGGGTGCTGCGCCTGCGCGGCGATGGCGCCAAGGATGCCCTGCAGGTCCTGGTGCCCACCGACCTGTTCCGCATCGGCCCCGGTGAGGCCTGCTACACGGTGTTGCTGAACGAAACGGGCGGCATCCGTGATGACCTGATCGTCTACGACCAGGGCCGGGTGGCCGCAGAGGACGCTGCCGGCGCCGAAACCGACGGGCTGCTGGTGGTGATCAATGCGGCCTGTGCTGAGGCCGACACGGCCTGGATCCGGGGCCAGCTGGAGCCCATGGGCATCCACGTTTCCGATCACAAGGGTGAGGGCGTGCTGCTCGCCCTGCAGGGACCTGAGGCGGCCAGCCGCCTGGAAGCGCTGAGTGGCGTCTCGTTGGCCGGCTTGCCCCGTTTTGGCCATCGCCCGTTGCGCCTGGCCGGCACGGCCCAGGGGGCCGCCGCCGGCGCCGAACTGTTTGTGGGCCGCACTGGCTACACCGGCGAAGACGGCTTTGAATTGCTGCTGGACCGCGAGGCCGGCCTGGCCCTCTGGCAGCAACTGCTCGACGAAGGCGTGGTGCCCTGCGGCCTGGGTGCCCGCGACACCCTGCGTCTTGAGGCGGCCATGCACCTCTATGGCAGCGAGATGGACGCCAGCACCACCCCCCTGGAGGCGGGCCTGGGCTGGCTGGTGCATCTGGAAATGCCCAAAGCCTTCATCGGTCGGGAGGTGCTCGAGCGCCAGAGCGCCGATGGGGTTAGTAGGAAATTAGTGGGACTGAAGCTCGAGGGCCGCGCCATCGCCCGCCACGGCTATCCGGTACTGCGGGATGGCCAGAGCGTGGGGGTGATTACCAGCGGCACCTGGTCCCCCACCCTGGGGGAGGCCATCGCCCTGGCCTATGTGCCCAGCGATGCCGCCAAGCTGGGCACCGAGCTGGCGGTGGAGATCCGCGGTAAGGCCGCCCCGGCCCTGGTGGTGAAACGGCCCTTCTATCGGCGTCCCTGAGGCCTGAAGCGGCTGATCCGATCGGGGCTGCCCCGCCAGCGAACGGGCCCGGGCCCACTCGCCATGGGAAACTCGCCAATTGATTTCGGGTTCCGCCATGCGCAGCCACGGGTGCGGCGATCTGCGCAGTGATCTGGCTCAGGACGTCATCGGACTAGACGTGAGCTTGTGCGGCTGGGTGGACCGGCGCCGCGACCACGGCGGCGTGATCTTCATCGACCTGCGCGACCGCAGCGGCACGGTGCAGATCACGGTGGATCCGGATCTGGGCGCCGAAGCCTTCGCCGTGGCCGAACACCTGCGCAGCGAAACGGTGCTGCAGGTGAACGGTCGGGTGCGGGCCCGCCCGGCTGAATCGATCAATGAGCGGTTGGCCTCGGGCAAGATCGAAGTGCTGGCCAGTGCCATCACCGTGCTCAATGCGGTGAAGGGCAATTTGCCCTTTCCGGTGTCGGTGCACGACGAGGAGAACACCCGCGAAGAGCTGCGCCTGCGCCACCGCTACCTGGATCTGCGCCGCGAGCGCATGAACGGCAACCTGCGCCTGCGCCACCTCACGATCCAAACCGCCCGCCGCTTCCTCGAAGACCAGGGCTTCATCGAGGTGGAAACGCCCGTGCTGACCCGCTCCACCCCCGAAGGCGCCCGCGACTACCTGGTGCCGTCGCGGGTTTGCGGTGGGGAATGGTTCGCCCTGCCCCAGTCGCCCCAACTGTTCAAGCAGCTGCTGATGGTGGGCGGCCTGGAGCGCTACTACCAGGTGGCCCGCTGCTTCCGCGACGAAGACCTGCGCGCCGATCGCCAGCCGGAGTTCACCCAGCTGGACATGGAGATGAGCTTCATGGACCAGGAGCAGATCCTGGCCCTCAACGAACAGCTGATCTGTGCGATCTGGAAGGCGGTGAAGGGGATCGAGCTGCCCCAGCCCTTCCCGCGCCTCACCTGGCACGAGGCCATGGATCGCTACGGCACCGACCGACCCGACACCCGCTACGGCATGGAGCTGGTGAACGTGAGTGATCTGGTGGCCGGCATGGGCTTCAAGGTGTTCTCCGGCGCCGTGGCGGCCGGGGGCTCGGTCAAGTGCATCGCCGTGCCCGGCGGCAATGACGCCCTCAGCAACGTGCGCATCAAGCCCGGCGGCGATGTCTTCAGTGAGGCCCAAAAGGCCGGAGCCGGCGGCCTGGCCTTCATCCGCGTGCGTGAGGGCGGCGAGATCGACACGATCGGCGCCATCAAGGACAACCTCTCCGCCGAAGCCAAGGCTGAATTGCTGGAGCGCACCGGCGCCGTGCCCGGCACCCTGCTGCTCTTTGGTGCCGGCGACACGGCCACGGTGAACAAGGCCCTCGATCGGGTGCGCCAGTTCCTGGCCAAGGAGCTGGGCCTGGTCGCTGCTGATGGGGCTAATGCCGCTTGGAACTTCCTCTGGGTGGTCGATTTCCCGATGTTCGAGTTCAACGCCGGCGAAAACCGCCTCGAAGCGTTGCACCACCCCTTCTGCGCTCCGAATGTCGCCGACCTCGGCAGCGATCCGGCCCAATGGGCCGCCACCCTGCCCACGGCCCGGGCCCAGGCCTATGACCTGGTGCTCAATGGCCTGGAGCTGGGCGGCGGCTCCCTGCGCATCCACGATTCGGCCCTGCAGCGCCAGGTGCTGGAAACGATCGGCCTGCCCCTGGAGGAGGCCAACCGCCAGTTCGGCTTCCTGATGGAGGCCCTCGACATGGGCGCCCCGCCCCACGGCGGCCTGGCCTTCGGCCTCGATCGCATGGTGATGCTGCTGGCGGGCGAGGAGTCGATTCGCGACACGATCGCCTTCCCCAAAACCCAGCAAGCCCGCTGCCTGATGACCCAGGCGCCGGCGGATGTGAGCCCGAAGCAGCTCGAGGAGCTGCATGTGGCCAGCACCTGGACCGCGGACGAGTGAGGGCTGGCGGCCCCAAACCAAGACCCAACCAGCGGTTGTGCCAGTTGGGTCTTGCTCCTTGCTGAGGAGCCGGGCGCGACCGGCTCCTCAGCAA
>Ga0310330_100151_pt1 | contig 19680 bp, 20 predicted proteins | sample LakMicDCLTotalB5_FD_195544 | JGI IMG/M metagenome (GOLD analysis project Ga0310330, IMG submission 195544) | Enriched freshwater cyanobacterial communities from Lake Michigan, Michigan, United States - MI23.DCL.Total.B5 (v2) (version 2) | ecosystem: Environmental > Aquatic > Freshwater > Lake... | reverse complement strand
TTAATTGGCCCAAAAGCAAGCGGTGAACAGGAAGAACTAATCAGCCTATGCCTTGATCCCATCGATTCAGCAACAGCTAACACACACCTTGCTCTACTGCTTAAATTATATCAAGAGGGTCTAAATCGGCCCTTGCCATTTGAGCCAGAAGCCAGTTGGTTGCTGCTTAACTACCGGCTAAATCCAGAAGCGAATTGGAATCAATTAGATCATTACCAATGGCCAGATTCAATCATTCAATTAAATGGTGGTGAGGCACCAAATTTATTTAGTTGGTGGGATCAGGCTGATTGTTTAAGCCTAGCTGAGCAGATTTTGATACCGCTTGATGAAGCATTAGCAGCTTCCAAAATATCATGACTAACCTTGATTTAAATGGCACTCTGCCCTCTGGCACCGAGGTGATTGAGGCCAGCGCCGGCACGGGTAAAACCTATGCCCTCAGCCACCGGGTATTGCGCTTAATTGCAGAACAAGGGTTGCCTGTGGAATCAATCCTAGTGGTTACTTTCACCAGGGCGGCGGCGGCAGAAATTCGCAGGCGGATTCGTGATCGCTTGAACTTGGCCGCCACCGCATTGGCGATGGCCATCGGCCAACAGGCGGAAAATAGCCCAGCCCTAGATGAAACCCTTGCCCCTTTAATCGCTAGCTGGCATTCAAGTTCCGATCCCTATGAACCACTGCTAAGGCTATTAAAAGCATTAGATCAAGTGGATTTAGCCCCAATCCACACCATCCATGGCTTCATCAAAACCCTAATTCGCGCCAACGGGCCCTTGCTTGCCATTGATCCGATGGTGGGATTACAAGAAAACAACCAGGAATTGCTATTTAATCTTGTTACCCATTGGCGCCGCTGCAAGCTATCGCCAAGTTCAAGCCCCTGGCAGGCATGGGTGCATAGCCACGCTGATCTAAGGGCAGATCAACTTTTAAAGCTAGCCCAATTAATAGACGACGACCGCGATATGCAAATAGCCAATCCCAAACATGCAACTGATCCCGAGCAACTATGGGCAGATCTAGAGGAGCGCTTTCACAATGCCCTAGCAAGCCAAGGCGATGAAACGGCAGCCGCGTTGGTTGCCCTATGTAAAGGCAAAGGCAACGAAACTCCCGTAAAAATAATTCCTAAAACCAGGCTAACTGAATTGCCAAGCCGTCTGGAAATAGCAAGGCAGCAGTTTTTTTTAGATCCCTCGCCTCACAATGCAAAAACCTATCGCCATCTATGCCAAGCCTTCGCCACCAATCGCCTGCGTTTGGTGCTGGCCAACCCCAGCCAGGCACCAACAGCGGGGCTCCATCACCTGGCCGATCAACTCTGTTATCAACCAATTGAACAACTACTTCAGCAATTCTGCCTGCAAATAAAAGAGCAGGCCAGCGGCCAAAGGTTGGCTCAAAACGTACTAAGTTTCTCCGATCTACTCGAGCGGGTTGATCCTGCAAAACTAGAGCCAGATCAATTAATCGCTCTTAAAACCTGGGCACAGCGTAAATATAAATGCTGCTTAATCGATGAATTTCAAGATACGGATCCAATTCAATGGCGTTTGTTTGATTCTTTATTTGCAGGAAATTTACCAATCACCCTGATCGGTGATCCCAAACAAGCCATCTATCGCTTTCGTGGTGGCGACATCCGCACCTACCGCCTTGCCACCAGTGGCAATAACCGCAGGCGGGCGGGCCTCAACACCAATCGCCGCAGTGATCCCCAACTACTTGAAGTGCTCAACCGATTGTTTAGCGAAGGCGAAGCTTTTGGAAGCGCCGAAATTCCTTACCACCCAGTTCAGGCACCCCCAAACACTCCCTCCTTTCGGTTGCGATATGGCAACAGCAAAGCCCCTGTGCCTCCAGTGCGGTTGCGCTGGATCACCAACGGCGATAAGCCCACAGCCACAACCAACCTGAGCCGCACCCTGGCAGCCAGTGTGGCCAGCGACTTACAAAATTGCCTTGCTCAAGGTTTAGAAAAACTGTCGGGCAATAGCTGGCGGCCAATCAATCCAGGCGATCTGGCCGTATTGGTGAGCCGTAATACAGAAGCGCTGGCAATTCAACGGGAATTGCTCAGCCGTGGCATACCAGCTCGCATCGGCAGGGGTGGCAATATCTGGGCTACGGCGGAAGCTGGCAGTGTTGCCCTTGCCCTAAGCGCCCTTGCGGCAGATGGCCGCAAACCGCCCGCCCTCGCCCTTGCCTTATCACCTTTAGGGGGATTTAACGCCGGGGAAGTTTCAACCTGGGACGACTTTGAACATGGTTCATGGCTGCAAAAAATCAGCAGAGCTGAGCAGCGCTACCAGCAACTTGGCCCCCTACCGGCCCTAGAGCTGCTAATTGCCACTGGCCCTGGCATAGCCCGCCTCAATGCTTGCCTTGGTGGTGCCCAACGGGTGAGCGATTTGCTGCAGCTTGGCGAACTGCTGCAAGAAAACTGGCAAACCCAAGGACGCCCCTCCCCCGCCCGCCTTGGCCTCTGGCTAGCGCAAAAACGCTGCAGTGCGGAAGGCTCCAACAGCAGCCAGCAACGGTTGGTGGCTGCTGGGGAGATGGTTTGCATCAGCACCCTTCATGCCAGCAAAGGTTTGGAATTTCCCTTGGTTTGGTGTCCCACCCTTTGGCGTGGTTCCGGGGGGCCAAAGGCGGAGGAACCATTTAGGGGCTGGGATCAAGCCAGCCAAAAACGCATCTTGGAATTAAACCGTTGTGATGGCAGTTCCCCAAGGCTGGAAAGGCGCGAAACGGCAGAACTGGAGGCCTGGCAGGAGGGGTTACGCCTCGGCTATGTGGGTATTACCCGCGCCTGCCATCAACTGAGCCTTGATTGGGGTCGGGTGCGCGATAGCGCCACCAGCTTGCCCGCCTGGTTGCTCCATCCCGAACTGCGCAGGCCCAGGGCCCAGCAGCCATGGGAGGCCATAGCAACAGCCATCAAGGAAAACCCCCAATTGCAACAACAGGTGCAACGCCGCTGCTTTGAATTAGGCATCCAATTTGAACTGGTGGAGCCGCAGCCCAGCCAAGGAAGCCAGCCAACCATTGCAATCCCAAGCCGGCTGCCCCCGGCTCCTGCCAGCCAGGTCAAAGCATCGCTGCCACGGCCAAACCTTGCCCCCTGGGGCAGGTGGAGCTACAGCCGCTTGGTGGAACAAAACCAAGTTGCCTCTGATTACAGCAGGGAAGAAGAGGGCTTTGATCCAGATAACAGCCCAGCAAGTGATGGGGCCGGCAGCTCAGAAAGCCCCCTATGGAGCAGCCTTCCAGCTGGTGCTGCCTTTGGCACCCTTGTGCATGGGGTGCTGGAGCAGCTTGATTTCAGCGCTGATTTAGCTGCACCAGAGGTCCAAAAAATTCTTGTTGATGCCGTTGCCCGTTCTGGCTTTGAACCACACTTGGCCGCGGAGCTAAGGCCAGCCCTGCAAGAACTCATGCAGAGGTCCCTCGGGGGACCCCTGGGCCAGTTGCGCCTAAATCAAATTGAACGCCAAAACAGTTTGCGGGAATTGCCCTTTGATTTACCCCTGAGTGGCTTTGAAAACGGCCCGCCCCTAGATGTATTGGGTGAGGCCCTAGGCCAACTCGCAAAACACCCCAATCCATTGGCTTGCTCCTACGCAAAAGAACGGCTTAAACAACGCCTACCCCAAGCCAGGGCCGGTTTTTTAAATGGGGTGATCGATTTGGTGTTCCGGGCACCAGCTGCCAATGGAGATCTGCAATGGGTGGTGCTGGATTGGAAAACAAATCGGCTCAGCCAACCTGTGGCAAAACTGATGGCAGATAAGGATTATTGGCTGCAGGCCCAGCTCTATCGCCACGCCATAGAGCAATGGCTGCGGCTGCGGCTTGGTTTAACCAAATCCGAACCCTGCCCCGTTCACGCCTTGATGTTGTTCACCCGCAATGGTGAAAGCGCCTGGCTTACTAATCCATGAGTGCCACCCGCCTATTGGCCCTTGCGCCAGCCAGCGTGCAAAGCCAGGCAGAGGCCTTAAAGCCGTTGCTGGAATTGTTTTTTAGCAATCTTGGCCAAGGTAAAGAACCGCTTGAATTGGCTGAAAGCCAGTTACCAGAGGAACTGATCAGCGCCCTTGCAGCTCTGCCACTGGTGCTGGATGAAAAACCAGATGAACCGTTAAAGCTCTGGACGGCTAAGGGGTTCAAACAGCAACAAAGGGTGCTTGCGCAACTTGTTGATCTGCTCAAATCCCACAACGGACTTTTGGTAACAGGTGGGGCCGGCAGCGGTAAAACCAGCCTGGTGCGAAAACTACTGGGGGAGATAAATCAGCCAACGGCCCTAATGGCCCCCACTGGCAAAGCAGCCGCCCGCTTGAGGGAGGCGATGGCGCCAATGCCCGAGGGGATGCAATGCGGCACCATTCACCGCTGGCTTGAGGCCAGTGGTGATGGCCGATTTCGTCGGGGACCACAACGGTTGCTGGAGTTAAGCAGCGTTGTTGTTGATGAATTTTCAATGGTGGAAATAATGCTGCTGGAGGCCCTATTGGCGGCATTACCCCCTGGGGTGAAGCTGTTTTTATTGGGGGATCCTGGCCAGCTGCCACCGATATCCGGGGCCGGTGTGCTCGCTCCCTTGAAAGCAAAGCTGGCGGCAGAGGCACCGCAATGTTTAATCGAATTAAAAGGCTCCCATCGCTTCAATCAAACCACTGCCCTTGGGGAATTTGTTCAGCAGCTGCGCAAGGGGCCCATCGATTTGGCCACACAATTGCAGCAGCTTCCAGAAACAGGCAATTTGGGTTTCTACAATTTAAATCTAGGTTGGCCCATAGAATTAACTGAACGCTTAAATCTGCACCGCAAGCAACTATTAATAGCAGCTGAAAATAAGTACTATTCAGATCAAGAAGCCCTCAACACGCTTCTGGAATTAATGTTATTGGCACCGCGGCGAAAGGGCCGCCATGGGGTGGATCAATTAAATGAACGCTGGCTTGGCTTAGATCGAAATAATCCCTTGGCTTGGCCCGTGGGAACACCAGTTTTAATCAACCGCAATAACAATGAAAAAGGCCTATCAAATGGTGATTTGGGCTTAATTCGCAGCGATGAAAGGGGCCGAAAAGTGGCGGTTATCGCCAGCGGTGATGGCGCCCAACGCATCCCCTTGGAATTGCTTGTTGGCGTGGAACCGGCCCTTGCGATCACAGTGCATAAAAGCCAAGGCAGCCAAGCTAAGCAGGTGATAGTTGTGATCAATGAAGCCGAGGGGCTGGATCCCAGGTTGCTCTACACAGCCCTAACCCGCGCCCAAGATCGGGCCGATCTACTTTTTTCAGTTCCATAACAAAACTGCTGAATTTGCACTTTTAGAAGCAGTGTTGGAAGGATCCCTAATTAATGCATTGGAAATACCACCTTTTATCGGAGTTCCCCTAACCCCAACACCACCAGCGATGTATCGCGATTGCATGCGCACCCAGCTTGGCATTGATGAATGGCTGCTGGGCCCTGGCGCCCTGAATGAACAACTTCCCTATCCCCCTGGCCTCACAGCCCAGCAAATAGCTATCGCCACTCGTTTTTGCCAGGCAATCGGCGACGATGATGGCTGAAGCAATGGCAATAACTAAACGCCCATGGGGCTGGTTTGAAACCTTGGCGGAGGGGGAAGGCTATCTAATAAAAAGATTATGGATTGCCCCACATCAGCGCATTTCATTGCAACGCCATCAACATCGCCAGGAGCATTGGTATGTGGCCCTTGGCGGTGGCTCGGTAACCATTAACGATCAAGATTTAGAAGCCCCAATTGGCAGCACATTTAATGTGCCCTGTGGATCTATTCATCGAGCTGAAGCTGGGTTTGAAGGGATGTTGATTGTTGAAATCCAAAGGGGGGACCTTCTTAGTGAAACCGATATTGAACGTTTAGCCGATGACTATGGCCGATAAGTAGGGCCTCAGCCATGGAGCATCGGGTGATATATTTCAGTTGTTGAAAGTCCATCTGAATAGGGCAAGGCAGATCAAAACGTGGGTTCTGCCGGCCTGAATCAAGGAATTTCAGGCCAACCTACGGCGACAATCGCCCTATCCAACCGTGACTACTACGCCTCAATTTCCCCTGCCTAGCGAACTGAATCCTGAGGATCCAGCTTCCGAATCATCTGAATCAAATTCAGCTGTTGCCAGTTCTGGTTTTGCCAGTTTTGGTTTGCCTGCAAACCTTCTAGAGGCCCTGGAGCGCTGCGGTTATCAGGAGCCATCACCAATCCAGGCGGCTGCCATTCCCGAATTAATGCTCGGCAGGGATTTGCTGGGCCAAGCTCAAACAGGCACAGGTAAAACCGCTGCTTTTGCCCTACCGCTGCTAGCCAGGCTAGATATCGAAGCGCGCCATCCTCAGGTGTTGGTGTTAGCGCCAACCCGTGAACTTGCAATTCAAGTAAGCGAAGCCTTTCAACGCTATGCCTCATGTACCCCTGGGGTTCATGTGCTTGCTCTTTACGGAGGCACTGATTTTCGCGATCAAATCCAGAAGTTGCGTAGGGGTGTTCAGGTAATAGTTGGCACCCCAGGCCGGGTGATGGATCACATGCGCCAGGGCACCCTTGATGTTTCCAAATTAGAAACACTGGTGCTTGATGAAGCAGATGAAATGCTGCGCATGGGTTTTATCGACGATGTGCAATGGGTGCTGGAGCAATTACCAACTAAGCGGCAAGTGGTGTTGTTTTCTGCCACCATGCCAAATGAAATCAGGCGGATTTGCCAACAACATCAAAAGCAACCGGCTGAGATCACCATTCGCACCCGCCAAGCTGATGCTGGCCGCATTCGCCAACGTTTTATCAGTGTTCCCCATCATCAAAAACTACCTGCTCTGCAAAGGGTGCTTGAGGCCCACGGCCGCGGTGGTGTAATTATTTTTGCCCGCACAAAAGCGGTAACAGTTGTGGTGGCTGAAGCCCTTGAAGCCAGTGGCACCGCCTGCGCTGTGCTCAATGGCGATATTCCCCAATCCCTGCGGGAACGCACAATTGAACGCTTAAAAGATGGCAAGGTAGATGTGTTGGTGGCCACCGATGTGGCGGCCCGGGGCCTTGATGTGGAGCGCATTGGTTTAGTTGTTAATTACGACGTTCCCTTCGACAGCGAAGCCTATGTGCATCGCATTGGTCGCACCGGCCGCGCCGGCAGGGAAGGGGACGCGATCCTGTTTCTCTCCCCCAGGGAGCGCCGTTTGCTCTATGGGCTAGAGCGGGCCGTTGGTTGTGCGATTGAACCGATGGAGGTGCCCTCCGATGCGGAAATCAATCAACAGCGCCTAGACCAACTGCAGGAAAAACTCACCTGCCTGCTCACTGAACCCGTAGCGAGCGAGCGTCAGCAGGAGGTGGCACTGATGGCTGAAATCATCCAAAGGCTCAGCCGTGAAACCGAAGCCACCCCAGAGCAACTAGCCCTTGCCGCCCTAAGGCTCTCCCAAGGCGATCAACCCTTGTTGGTGGTGCCCCAAGTTCAAAATTCAGTTACGCGTATGGGTCGCAATGAACGGCCCGAACGGGGTGAACGCCGGGGGCCAGGGGGCCGGGGCAGCGATAGCCCTGAATCCCACATGGAACGCTTCCGGGTGGAGGTGGGCTGGCGTGATCGGATCAAACCCGGCCATATTGTTGGTGCCATTGCCAATGAAACCGGCTTAGATGGCAAAAAGATTGGCCGCATCAACATTTTCGACGACCACAGCACAATCGATTTACCCAAAGGCATGCCGCCTGAATTAATGCGTACCCTTAGCCAGGTGAAAGTGATGCAAAAGGAACTACAGATAACTCGCCTAGCAGTGGGCTGATTAACACCTGCCCCCTAAATGCACACAAAAGCGCATGGATGGCTTTATATCAATTGGTATAAAGCCCAACAGTAATGTCAGCTTTTAGGCTGGTTTTAGGCATCAGCCTGTGGCTTGGGTTGCCCCAAGCCCTACGGGCCGAAACAGCCATCCAAAACCTATGTATGGCTGGCTTCCAGAGCGCTTTTGCCCAGGCTGGCCAACAGCCTCCTGAAGGCATGGCTGTTTTTACCTGCCGCTGTTTGATTCAACGGCTTCAAGATGGGGAAGCTTTGAATCCAGCTCGGGAAAGCTGCAAATTGGAAGCCAGCCGACGTTTTCGGATTTTGCCCAAGGGCTAAGGCTTAAATGGTTAATGGGAACGTCGCAGGCTTTTTCCAACACCGGTTCACTCAGCAATAAATCCATCTGATCGTGAATCTCCAGTTCGCCATTTTCATCCCAGGTGAGAACCCAAGGCAGGGGAGCCCGCGAAGCCATCGCCACCTCCAGTGGTTTGTTTGAGTTTGCTGACAATGCCAGCATTTTTTGCTGATTCGCCGTAGTGCTGATTTGCTTCCAACTGCCGCAACGAAAGTTCATGGCCATCCGTTTGCCACGCAGGTTTTTTATTGCCCTAGGCGTTTGCCTCGCGGCAACTAGTAATCCCTGCTTTGCTAATTCAGTAACCGCTGAATCAATCTGGGATCAAGGCAATGCCCAGGAAAGGGCCCGCGCTCAAATCCCCGCAGGAGCCACTATCACGAGCAGCAACTGCGAAACATTTCAAGTGCGAGATGATCTGCGCTACCGCTGCACTTTGGAATACAGCACCATCCCTGCCCTAACTCCATGACCTTGCAGCTTCCAGCCTTTGATGCCCTGCCGCCACCGCCAAAAGAAGGCAAACTTCTAGAAATACCAATTGCTGATTTAAAACCAACCCAAATGTGTGTTGGCCTAGCGGAGGTGCAACATCGGCGCAAGGATTTTGCAACTGATTCACTTAAAGAAAGGCGTAAATATCTAAAAGGCAAACCTGTTCCCTTGGTGCACAGCCCAGCAGCCGGCTTTTGGATGCTTGATCGCCATCACCGGCTGCGGGGCCTGCTGGAGATTGATCCAAGTGCTACGGCTTTTGGTTATGTGGTGTTAGAGCTCCAAGAATTGGAGGCAGATCTGGTGCTGCAAATACTGCAGCAAAAAGGTTGGCTGTATCTCTATAACGGCAGAGGCCAGGGCCCTCAGCCCCCCAGCACCCTGCCCAAAAACCTCACCGAGCTGGAGGATGATCCCTACCGCAGCTTGGTGTGGAAGCTTAAGCAAGAAGGAATTATCGAAGCTGCACCCCTGATCCCTTTCCATGAATTTCGCTGGGGGGCATGGTTAAGGCGCAAACCATTGCCACCATTCAGCTCAATGCAACTAGAACCCGCATTGCCAGCGGCAAGGGCCTATGCCCGGCTGGAAAAGTTGGGCTGAATTTGCTTAAATCAAGGTAAAGAGGATTAAGAAGTGCCTAAGTGGGGTGCTGCCCAGCCGCAAAAAAAATCACTTGGTTTTTTCAGCTTGGCCATTGCCATGGCAGGGGGCTTGGGTTTTGGCGCCTTCCTGCTGGAGCCGAGCCTTAATGCGCTTAGGGGTTTAAAACCTGGCGCTGCAATTCAACAATTGCTGCTGCAGCCCCCCCAAGATGTGTTGATCCTTGGCACCGACGAATCGGGGGTGTTAACTGATGTGATGGCTACATTGCATCCCACCCGAGAAGGGGTGCATTTGATGCAAATTCCCCGCGATACTTTTATCGATTCCGCCGTTCATGGTGAGATAAAAGCAAATGCATTATTTGCTTTAGGTGGAATCCAAGAGGCGGAAACAGAGGTTTCAAACCTTCTGGGTCGCCCCCTGCAACACCACATTTTAATCAACTTAAAGGCAATCAGAAAGCTTGGTGATGCCGTTGGGGGGGTGGAGATAAATGTACCTAAAGCGATGTATTACAACGACTCACGCCAAAACCTTGCTATTGCCCTTGAACCTGGCCTGCAAACCCTGAGGGGCAATGATCTGGAGGGATTTTTGCGCTTTCGCCACGATGAACAAGGCGATCTTGGCCGCATGGATCGACAGAGATTAGTGGTTAGCGCCCTATTGAAAAAGTTGGCATCACCCCAGGTGATCACCCAATTACCGCAGCTGATTTCAGTGCTGGGTGCGGATTTAAAAACTGATCTAAATCCAATTGAACTTGCAAGTTTGGCCACTGCTGTTGCTGGCAAACCTTTAATGCCATCAAGGCTGCCAGGCACAGCTGGCTACCGCAACAACATCAGCTATTGGTTTGTGGGCTCCCCTCCGCCGAACTAACAAACAGGCGGAAGGCGGAAAACAACAAGGCCACACCGAAAAGTGTGCCCACCACCCAAAGGGTGTCTGAAGGCCATTCCACCAACACCATGCCACCAAGTAGGCAGGTGATGATTCCATCTAGCAACACCAAACTGCGGGCGGGCCCCGCTGCAGCGGCGGCGGCAGCTAATTCCATAACCCCCTCCACAACTAGCAAAGCACCTAGAAAAAGCGTAATGCTGAAGGTGCTATCAACCGGGAAAAACAACACAAATAGTCCGCCAACCACGTAGAGCAGCGAAGCCACCAAACGAAAAATGCGCGCTTTTAGATCAGCTGCTGCCCCCAAACGCAGTAGCTGACTAACCCCAGCTGCCACCGCCACAGCCCCAAAGGCCAAGGTAACTGCCGCTGCTGAAAGGAAAGGGAACACAATTGAGGCGGCCCCAGCCACCAGCAGTAAAACAGCCGTGGCGATTCTTAAAGCGGGGGAGGCTGGAATGGCCATGGCTTAAACAACAACACACACCAAAGCCTAGCCAAGGCCTGATAATTGAATTACCACCCTTTTGTATCTCCCTATTTTTGATGCCTAATACCCACCAGGATTCCAGTGATGTGGCCCCTGCAGCTGCTATGGATGAAGCCTTAAAACGTAAATTGAAAGCCATGCCAAAACGCAAAGAAGTGCAGGCTGAGTTGGCAGCAATCCATCACTCTCAAGCCCCTCAGGAGCCAGAGGAGGATTTGGAATTACGCGGTAGGGGGTTGCGGGGTGACGGCTGAGCTGAACCAGCAAGCTCTCAAAAACGCAATTAAATATTTTGTAGCTGCTGCCATCGCTGGCAGCATTGCTCTTGCCACCGATCAAGTGAAATACATTTGGTACCCGCTTTTGGCGGTGGTGATGTGCATGGATGAAACTGAAACCAGGGTGATTGCCGCCTCCCGCGGTCGGATGTTAGGCACGGTGGCCGCAGGCTTTGTGGGTTTTTTTGTACACACAGTGCTTCAAGGCTGGATAGCACTAACAGTTGCTTTACTGATTTTGGTGCCGCTTTTGCGTTGGTGCCGTTGGCAGGCGGGCCTTGCCACTGGTGTAGTTTTGCTTTCAATGTTATTCCTTGTTGCTGAATACAACTCCCTAGATTGGCTATACATACTCAATCGCACCATCGACACCCTAATCGGTGTGCTGGTGGCCATAGCAGTTAGCAACTTACTCTGGCCAATTAATCGCCTCGCCGAAATTCACGGCCTTGATTTACAACTAAGGCACATCCTAAGCCAAAGGTTACTTTATATTCAACAATTATTGCTTGGAACTGCAGCAGCTGCCTCGGCAGCTCAAGTCCCCCTCGAAGGCTCCAGGCTGATAAGTCAGCTCAGCCAACTGGTAAACGATGAATTGCGCAGTAGGCCCCATGGAGAAGCCACTCGACACCATTGGCGCCAAAGATGCATTCTCTGGGAGCGGGTGAATCACCACAGCGTTCAATTATTGCGCTTAATTAGCTGGCAACCTGTAACATTTAATAACCTTGAACAGGCCCCCTGGATAAACAAGCTCCCCAAATTATTAGATGCTAAACTTGATGCAACAAAATCGAATGTAACGAACCGCCGCCAGCTGCTCCAGATTGCAACTGAAACCAATACTCCCCCCCTACTGCTACTTGCCGTTGAAGATGAATTGCACCGCCTAATTAGTAGCGCTGAAAGCTTACAACTAGCGAGCAGATGTGAAATATCAGCCTAATGCTTTCTAATTATCGCCTTTTTAATCAGAGCGAAGTGCGCCTTGCCCTCACGGCAGGCTTATCAGCAGGGCTAACAATTACCTTGGGCTTACCTGATCCCATGTATGCGCCCATGGCTGTGGCAGCTGTGTTATCAGGCACCCTTGGCAACAGCTGGACCTTGGGAGTACAAAGAATTCAAGGCACCATTTTGGGAGGTTTAATTTTATTTGTTGCCCACAACACAATTGCAAATTCAATGCCGATGCCCATTGGCATTGGCATTAGCCTTGCCTGCACAAGAATATTTGGCGGATCCTTAGGTTTGCGTTCCGGCTACAAGGTGGCAGGGCTGGTGGTGGTGATGGGCTGGACCGTGCATGCCAGTTCAATTAATAGTTGGCTTCCCATCCGCTTACTTGTTACTTTGATCGGCGTTCTGTTATCTTTAATAGCAATAAATGCCTTTTGGCCAAGCCGTGCTTTAGCGGAACATCAAAAGCTTTCCCAGGCCCTATTCAATGGTTTTGCTGAGGCGTTGCAGGAAAGAGTTCAGCATTTAAAGATTGGCGTAGATATGCAGGCAGAGATCAAACGGCAGCGCCGCGATGGGCTTTTAAGTAAATTGATGGCGTTGCAAAATCAACGGCCTGCCGCATTAGTGGAACTTGGCGCCGATCGCAATGGCGAAAGGCTATTACGCCTTTGGGATTTAGAAGAACAGTTTTTCACTGAGCTGATTGGCTATTACCGCACCCTGCTGCGCTTGCCGATGCTGCCAATGGATGGGCCTGAATTACAAAATCTGCTTGAAGTGGAACTAGATGTGCTCAGTTTTATTGCAAACCAATTGGTGTGTAGCGCAAATATTTGGCCAAACCCCCTAACTAAACAAGATTCAAATCAATGGAGCGCTGCCCTTGAAGCAGCGGAACAGCAGATATACGAAAACCCAAAGGTGATGGATACACTGCTGGCAAGCAGCGGCGGGCGCAGGGCAATGGTTTGCAATCAACTTTTGCAAGCGATTGAACGCTTTCAAAATGATTGGATCGCCCTTGCCTAATCAAGTCCCAATTAAGCGGCTTGCTGCCGCATCTGAAGCCGAACACCCCCAGCCCAGTTCAGTGGCTGCAGCAATCAAGCTGCAACTACCAAGGCGTTGATCAACATCACCGTGGCAATGAGTAAGCGCGCCCTGGCACTGTTGTGGGCGGGGCTATTGCCGGTTCAGGTGTTGCCGGCTCCGCTATCCGCCCAACCGCTGCAATCCCAAACCACCCAGCTCCTAGAGCGCAGCTGGCAAAAGCTCGATGCGCAACTGCGGGCGCTCGATCAGCTGCTCCCCACTGAGCCCGAGCCCCCGGTGGGCAACGTGCTCGCCACGCCGCAGTTGCCAGCCAACCTTATTAAGGCCAACCAAGCGGCCAACGGCCCGATCCAACCGGCCAACGCCGTGGCCGCTCCGCCCCTAGATCTGCCCACTGCCCAGCAACTCCAGGCCGAAGGCGTCGCCAGCCTCAGCCTGGAGCAGGCCCTGGCGATCGCCTTTGCCAACAGCGCCACCCTGCAAGCCCAGCGGGAACAGGTGGCCGCCGCCTTGGCCAGCCTCCAGGCCGCCATGGGCAGCTACTGGCCAACGATCAGCGCCTTTGCCAATGGTGGTTACGAGGGCAGCCGCAGCACCACTACCTCCAACAAACCCAACGACAACCTGGGCTTTGGCCCGCTATTTGCGCCCAATGGGCTGCTCAACTCATCCGGAAACCCCACCGCCGGCCCCTTTTATGTGCCCAACGGCGGTTCCGTGGCGGCCAACTCTGGCGAGTGGGGCCTGGAAGGCGGCTTGCAGCTCAACTACGCCCTGCTCAACTTCGCCCGCACCCCAACGGTTCGCGCGGCGCGCGCCAGCCTGGAGCAGCAGCGCAACACCTACGCAAACCAGCTGCGCAGCCTGCAGCTGCAGGTGAGTGAGGCCTACTACCAGCTGCAGCAAAACGACCAACTAGTGCGCGTTTACGACGCCAACCTGCGCAACGATCTATTGATCCTGCAGGACACCCTCGACCTCAAACAGGCCGGCCTAGTGCCCAGGCTCAATGTGTTGCGGCGGCGCGCCATCCTGGCCTCCGATGAAGAAACCCTGATCCAATCGCTGGCCGACCGGGCGGTGGCACGCCGCCAGCTGGCGGTGCTGCTCAACCTGCCCGCCAGCGTGATCCCCAGCCCCAGCGACCCGATTGTGGTGCAGCCCCGCTGGCCGCTCGATCTCGAGGCGAGCCTGCTGGCGGCCTATCGGGGCAATCCCGAACTGGAGGCGATCTTGGCCACCCGCACGGCCCTCAGCCAACAAAGCCAGGCCACCGCTGCAGGCTTGCTGCCGAAACTTTCCCTTTTTGCCAGCGCGGGTGGCAACAGCTCCCAAACCAGCCTGGGCAACTTCGCCCTTGCTGGAGGGGGCTGCTGCGGCTCCACCGCCCTGCCTCTCTCCAGCACCAGCGGTGGGGACTGGTCTGCGGGACTCACATTCACTTGGTTGCTGTTTGATGCCGGCAACACCGCAGGCCAGGCGCGGGCCCTGGCCAAACGGGAGGCGGCGGCTGCGCAGCAGTACGCCGCCACGCGCAACGACATCCGCCTGCGGATCGAGCAGGCCTTCTTTAACCACGAAGCCAGCCTGGCCAAGCTCAGCTCAGCCCGCCGCGGCGTGGCCGCAGCCCTTGAGGCCTTTCGCGACTCGCGCCTGCGCTATCTCACAGGCCTCGACAGCGAGCTCAATCTCTCTAATACCCAGGAGCGTTTAATCAACAGCCTGGTGCAACGGCTCAACGCCACGGTGAACGTGAACATCACCTACGCCAAGCTGTTGAAGGAGCTTCTGCCGATGCCCCGGGATTCCAACGCGCCAATCCAGCCGCAATTGCAACTCACCCAGTCGCAGCTCAGCAGCAGCGCCCCGGACCAACCCTGAGCCGAGAAACATCACCATGGCCTTCGCCCTGCCCGCCCTGAGCCCTCTTTGGCGCAACAGTTTGCGGATCTGGCTGGCCAGCACCCTTTCGATCGGGATCATGCTCTGGGCCGGCCGCAGCAATGTGCTGTGGCTGGCGCTGGTGATGGCCGTGATGTTTGTGAATGAGAACGACCTCACCCCAGCTCGCAGTATCGGCCAAATCGTTGGCGGCGCCTTGATAGGCATTCTCACCGCAATGGTGTTGCATGAGATCTCCACCAGCTGGGTGGTGCTGGGCCTTGCCCTGCTAACCACCGGTGTACTGGTGCGAATCCTGGGGCTGCTCAAGGGCCTCAGCATGGGTTACACGGCCTGCTGGGCCATGGAACTGATGCATCGCGGCAACCAGTTCAACTGGGCGCTGATCTTCAACATGGCACTTGCGGCGGTGGTGGGGATCCTGATGGCGCAGATCGCCACTTGGGCGCTGTGGCCTCGGCAGCCCCTGCAACAGCTGCCCGCCCTAGAAGCCAGGATCGCCAGCCAGCTCGGTGCGCAGATCACGGCGATGCAGCAGTGGTTAGGCAGCGGTGGTGCGCCCCCTGCAGCCCTGCGTTCCCAGGATCTGCTCCCCAGCATCCAGCTATTGCAACAGCTGCGCAACCAAAACCAGGGCCTTCCCATGCCCGCCCACAGCAAACAACTTCTAAACCGCTGGGCCCAGGCCGGTAGCCTCTGGCGCCAAGTGCTGCGCCAGTGGCTGCTGCTGGAGCCACTGCTACGGCAGCTTGAAACCCCCCTGCCGGAAGGCAGCCCACAGCCCCTGCTCCTCAACGCGCTCGTGAGTCTCGCCGAGAGCTTGAAAACCCAGCCCACCGCCGCTCCAGCTCCAATCCTCTCGAGCCCAGCTCATGATTGGCTGGAAGAAGCCGGGCGCCTGGGCGCCCCCCAGCCCCTGCTGCTGGCCATCGGCCAACAGTGCCATGTGTTTGAACAGCTGCTCCGCAGCCGGGCACTGCTCAGGGCGAGCCTGGCCCAGCTCGCGGCCTCGCAGGGATGACCAGCCCAGCCCTGCGGGACACCCTGCGCCTCGCTGCCACTGTGACGGTGGTGAACGGCTTTGCCGATCTCACCGGAGTGCCCTTTGCGCTCTACGCCTCCCTGGCGGTGGTGAGCGTCACCGTGGGCAACTACGGCAACACCCTCGAACTCGGCCGGCAGCGCCTGGTTGGCACCACCGTAGGAGCCGTGGTGGTGTTTTTCGGCTACCGGGCCTGGGGGGATCTGCCGCTGGTGGTGGCACTGCCTTTGGCGCTGCTGCTGGCCCGGTTGATCGCCGGCTCGTTTCGGCTCACCGTGGGCTACACGGTGTGCTGCTTCGTGGTGGTGATGGGCTGGCTCACCCACGACCAGCAACTCGACAGCTGGATACCGCTGCGTTTGCTCTGGACTGCGTTCGGCATCCTGATGGCCCTGCTCAGCCTGCGCCTTTTCTGGCCGTCTAGAGCCCGGATCCAGCAGCGGGAGGGACTGCTGCAGCTGCTGGTGGATCTGGGAGACGCCCTGCAGCAGGTGGTGCAGCACCCGCCCGATGCGATCCAATCCCAAGCGCAACTCCGGCGGCAGCTTGGGCAACAGATCCGCAGCCTGCGCATCACGCTGTTGAACCTGCGCGACCAACGCCAGGGCGCCCTGCTGGAACTGGGCAGCCTGGCTAGCCAGCATCCGGTAGCAAAAATGTGGACGCTGCTAGACCAGGCCAGTGAGGCCCTGATCCTCGATCTCGATGAACTGCGGCGCCTGCCCAATGTCGACTGGCAGGGGTGGGGGCTACAGGGCGACTACGCAACTGGCGTGACCTTTGTGCAGGGCGTGGCCCAGCGACTGCTGGCCTGGCAGGAGCAATTGAGTGATTCATTGCAGCTGCAGCCTCCGCCGAGCCAGCCCCGTTCGACGCTGTCGTTGGAGGCCCTGCAGTCGCCCGAATCCAAAGCTGCCTACAGGCGGCTAAGCCCCGAGCAACTGCAACGGGTGGCCTCAAGATGGATGGTGCTCAACCGCATGGATGAAACGATGGCGAGCACAGAGCGCCAGTGGAGCGCCATCGTGGGCTGAGTGCTCAGGCGTTAGGCCGCGAAGACCACCAACGCTCAACCCGATAGAGCAGCACCACCACCATCACCACCAGCCAAAACCACAGCTCCGGCGGGTTGGCATTAAAAAGGATCAGCAGCAGCACCACCTCGCTCACCAGCCAGGGAAACTCCTGCCGCAGCAAAGGGTTACGGATCCGCGACAGCGACCAAAACTTCTCAGGGCGGCTCATGGCAAGGTGTTGGGTTGACGCAGGGAAGGGCGGTTCCAGCGCAGGTCGATCCAGGGAGTGCGGAAGCCACCGGTGATGGAACGCAGACCAGGAATCACGTAGCTGATCGGCGAGCGCCACTCCACATAGGCGTGGGTGGACACGGTGAGACCATCGCGGATCGGAAACACTCCACTGCCCCCCGAGAGGGTCCATCGGTAACCATCCACGCTGGAGGGATCCCGCTCCAACTCGATTTCACTACGCATCACAGGGCCGTTTTTGGTGAGTTCCTGGGCCAGCTGCGCGTTGCCGGTGGTGGTGGAGATGTCGTCTTGGGTGGCGGGCAGGGTGAGCACCTGCGTCACCTTGCCCACAATGCCGCCGAAGCGACCGCGCTGATTCCACTGTGGCACCACCTCCACGGGCAGCCCCAGAGGCAGTCGGCGGGCATCGGCTGGCGCGAAGTAGGCCACCACCCGAAGCGGGCGGGTTTTTGCGTTGGCTTGCTCAGTGCGGCCAATCGTGCCCAACCGCTGACCGGTGCCCACGGTTTGGCCGGAGATCACCTGCAGATCCAACACTGTGCCGTTCCGGTCGGCATGTACCTTGCCGTCGTAGTTAATTTTGGCCTTGGTTACCTGGATCTGTCGCTTGAGATCGTCGATTTGATAGCGGCGCTGCAGGGCCTGGGTTTCTATCGTGAGCTTCACCTGCTGGTAGTTGGTGACCACGTTCTTCTCGTTGATTTTCACGTCGTCGAGATTCACGCTGGTTGTGGTAAGCCCCTGCTCAGAGTTCACTACCTCAGAGGAAAGGGGCGCCACCACCTCCCGCTTGGCCAGCCAATCCAAGTTGCGCAATTTCCTGGAGTAGGTCGACTGCAGTTCGCCGTAGCGGCGGCGATCGTTGGAATACTTGGCCAAAGAAGTATCAAGGGCCCGCTTCTCAGTGAGCAAGCGCAAGGAATCTCGCCCATCGAGTTGGGCGTTATCCCGTTGCAGCTGGCGCAGGTTGCCGCGCTGCTGGTCGAGCTGGCGCTCCAACACAGGCAGGTATAGCTGCATCAGCACCTGGCCGCGCGCCACCAACTCACCCTCCTTCACAAACACCTCCCGCACCTGGCCGCCGGCTCTGGCGTTGAGGATGCCAGCGTTATTGGGGTAAATCAAAACGCCCATGCCTTCCACCTCCGTGGGCACGGGCCAGAACAGGGCCCACAGCAGCAACACTCCGCTAACTCCCGCCAGGGTTAAACCCACCTGGTTGTGGTCGCTCAGCTGCGAGGGGGTGGGGCTGGCCTGAGACATGGAACTCAGTTTGCAGGAGAAAAAAGCACCTGCCTGATAAATCAAGCCTACTCAGCAGTTGTTAGATCGCAGGCAGCCGCTCTGGCAACAGCTCCAAGTTGCTTAGCGCTTCCATTGAGCGCTTCGGATCTAAAATTGCAGCTGCTAGCACTGTTGCTAACCCTGGCACCAGGGAAAAAGCAGCAGAAAAAGCGGTAAAAACCGATAGGCCCTTAAAGCGGCTGATGGGGCCCACCAGAGCTAACCCATCACGGCTGAAGGCCACAGGTTGCAGCGCCATGGGAAGTTCAGCCAAGCTCGGCCACAGCTGCTGCGGCAGCAGGCTTTTTGCCGCTTCCTTCAACCCAGCCCGCATCACGGCAGGGTTGGGCTTATCAATTTGGCCAATTGGTTCGCCAAAAAAGGAAGCCTGGCCAAACACCTTTGCCTTGCCCCAAGGGGCAATTCCCCCATCACAAATGAGTTGAGCGCCGCTGGTTGAGCGTTCGCGCTCCATGCGTTTTAGCTCCATGGGCATCACGATCGCCTTGGGTTGATCGCTGGCTTGCCCACAAAAAAAATTATCCAGCAAACCAGCTTCCAATTGCAACAACGCAGCCCAGCTGCAATCCAGCAAGGGCAGGCTGCAACCGATGCTGGCCAGGAGTGGGGCCGTGGCTGCACCGGCCGCCAACACCGTGTGCTGGGCCAAAATCTCCTCCCCCGCCTTTGTTTTGCAGCCGCGCACCACCCCCTCCTCCAGCAGCAGGCCTTGCAGCAGCAGATTGCGCTGTTGCACCCCAGCTACTGCAAGGGCTTTTGTTAGATTTTCAGTTAGAACAAGGGGGTCAACCCTGGCGTAGGGCATGGCCACCACACCGCCTAGGGGGGCATCCACCAACAGCGGTTCCAGGCCGCGCCATTGGCTTGGGTCCAAGCGCTGGGCCCCTGGGGGAATGTTTGGTTTTTGATCTTCCAGCCAGTAGAGCAAAAGCTCCGCTGGCTCCAAACCCAAAAATCCATGGCGCTTTTCAAGGCGCTGCCACTGTTCAAGCGCTGCCAGCTGCACCCCCCCGTAACTTATGGGGGTTGCCATTGGCGCCGTTGAAATAATGCATACCTTGGCGCCGCTGTCAGCTGCTTCCAGCGCTAACAAGCCGCCCGCCAGCCCAGCTCCCACCACCAGAAGATCGGGTATCAATAGTTCAAGGTGAAGGAGCTAACAACAC
>Ga0310330_100150_pt1 | contig 19699 bp, 17 predicted proteins | sample LakMicDCLTotalB5_FD_195544 | JGI IMG/M metagenome (GOLD analysis project Ga0310330, IMG submission 195544) | Enriched freshwater cyanobacterial communities from Lake Michigan, Michigan, United States - MI23.DCL.Total.B5 (v2) (version 2) | ecosystem: Environmental > Aquatic > Freshwater > Lake... | reverse complement strand
GACCACACTGATCCCAAACGAATTCTTCAGCTGTGAGCCAGACCCTCTCTTCGTTGGCCCTGATGACGCTTCGCCAGCTCAGGGACATCGCCAGCGAACTGGGTGTTGGTTTGTACAGCAGGAAATCAAAAGACGAGCTGCTTGAAGCCATCGCAGCACGCCAAGCGAATACCAAGCGCAGCCTGAAGGCGATCGAGGCGGAAATGGCGCCAGCCCCCCGGCCGTCGGCATCCACCAGTGTGGTTTTTCTACCCAGGGATCCCCAGTGGGCCTATGTGTTCTGGGAAATTGCTGAGGTGGATCGCGCCCAAGCCCAGGCCGCCGGCGCCAGCCAGCTTTGTCTGCGGGTTGCCGATGTCACAGGCCTAACCGGCGGCTCCACCCACCCCCACACCCTCCAGGAGGTTGTGGTGGATAGCCATGTCACGGAGTGGTATCTGCCCGTTCCCTTGAGTGATCGCGATTACCGCGTGGAGTTGGGGTATCGCAAGGGAGGCAGTGGCGGCTGGATCTCCCTGGCTTTCTCCTCAGTGGCCAGGGTTCCATCCATGCACCCCAGCGAGCAAATCCTCGATCAATTTGTGCCCTTCTCGCTCGAGGCCAGCCCCACCTCCCTGCCAACCCCGTTGGAGTCCGCCGATCCTGGGCTGCACGAGAGGCTGTATCAAACGGCCACCTCCCCTCTCCGCCGGAGGGGCATGGGTCGGGGCTCGGAAGCCTTCCACGAACTCGACGATCACGATCACGAGCTCAACTCCAACCGTCTCAACGCCTCTGGAGCGGGGGTTTGGGCCAGTGGTCGCAATGAATCAGGCCTCGGCGGCGTTGCCCCTCGCCAGCGCGCCTTCTGGCTGGTGGCGGATGCCGAACTGATCGTTTATGGCGCCACCGACCCTTCAGCCCGGCTGACCATCGGTACGGAAGTGGTTCCCCTTTCAGCGGATGGCACCTTCCGGGTGCAAGTGCCGTTCCGGGATGGCCAGCAGCTTTATCCCATCGAAGCCGTTGCGGCCGATGGCGTGCAGAAGCGCAACATCACCCTGGAATTCAATCGGATCACCCCTGAAGACAACAGCAACCCTGCCGACAAGGCCATTGCCGAGTGGTTCTAAGCCAATCCGTCTTCGCCCTCAGGCACCCCAGATGAAGCGCGCCTTGGTTGCCTTTACCCCTTTGGCAGGCGCCCTGGCCTTTCCGTTGGTGGTTCCGCTGGTGCTGAAACACGCCGGCATCCCGGCCGCTGTTCTCAGCGCTGTGGCCATTGCCGTGATCTGGTTTGTGCTGATGCTGCGCACCGCCGAGATGCCTGGCCACTCCTAGGGCACTCCGCCCGCGGTAAACCTGCCCGTGGGAAACCTGGAAGCAACCGCTCCAGGCTCCGTGAATCCAATGATGCGATGGCCCCGATGGGCGCTTCGGGCCTGTTGCGCTGTCTTTCCCCTGTTGCTCGGGGGCTGCAGCATCCAGGGAAAGTTGCTTGGCAAACCAGCCGAAGACTTGCCCTTGCCCCCGGGCATCGAGGTGGCCTTCAACCACAACAGCGCCCACCGCTACCGCAGTCCAATCACCGGTCGCTGGCGGGAAGGCGACGACCTGGAAGCCTTTGTGCTCAGCACCATTGCCCCCGCCAAGCAAGACATCCTGGTAGCGGTGCAAGAGCTCTCCCTCCCCAAGGTGGCCGAAGCCCTGGTGGCCAAACAGCGCCAAGGGGTGGCCGTGAAGGTGGTGCTGGAGAACACCTACAGCACCCCTTGGAGCGAGGAGCACCTGGCTGATCTGGTGCCCCACCAACGCAAACGCCACCAGCAACTCGAGCAGCTGGGCTGGGGCGATGCGCTGCTGATCCTGCAGCGGGGAGGCGTACCGATGATCGATGACACCGCCGACGGCAGTGCCGGTAGCGGCCTCATGCACCACAAATTTTTAGTGGTTGACCGCAGGGTCGTGGTGACGGGTTCGACAAATTTCACACCGTCCTGCATCCATGGCGATCCGGATGATCCCCAGTCGCGGGGCAATGTGAACCACCTCCTTCGCTTTCAAAGCCCCGAACTGGCAGCCGTGTTTGCGGCCGAATTTGACCGAATGTGGGGCGATGGACCTGGCGGCAAGCCGGATAGCCGCTTTGGCGTTGCCAAGGGGGAGGGCCCTCTGCAGCAGGTGATGGTGGGGCCCACCCGGGTGGGGGTGCTGTTTGCCCCGCACCGGCGCAGCGATCCCAACCAGGGCTTAGTGCTGCTCCAGCAGCTGCTGGCCACCACCAAAAAGACGGTGGACCTCGCCCTCTTTGTGTTGTCGGAGCAGGGCATTGCCGATGCCCTAGCCACCCTCCAGGCCCAGGGTGGGGCCATCCGCCTGCTGGCTGATCCTGGCTTTGCCAATCGATCCTTCAGCGAAATTCTCGATCTTCTTGGCACCCAACTGCCGGATCGCAACTGCAAATTGGAAGCCAACAATCGCCCCTGGCGCAAGCCCCTTGATGGCGTCGGCACCCCGCGACTGGCCCGCGGCGACAAGCTGCACCACAAGCTCGCCGTGATCGATGGGCGCACCGTGATCACCGGATCCTTCAACTGGAGCCCCAGTGCCGCTCACCAAAACGATGAAACCCTCCTGGTGATTGAGTCACCCCGACTGGCCAAGCATTTCACCGCTGAAATCAATCGGCTCTGGAAAGGGGCCGAGCTGGGCATCACAGCTCGGCTCGAGCGCAAACAAGCCCGGCTAAGGAAGCTCTGTGGGCGTCTCCCGGCCGGTAGACCCAACCCAGTTCAGACCTAGCATTGGCGTCTGAGCACCCCATCCCCCACTCGATCAAGCAATGGATTCCCAAACCAGCTCCCGAATCCATTCGCCCACCCTGGATGCGATCCAGTTGATGCTGCGCGATCTCCACACCCGCCACGACGAAATTCGCCACCGGGCCGCATTTCGCGGCTGCACCAAGGAGCTCCTGGCCGTCCAACAGGAACTGGTGGACTACCTGCTGGCTAAAAAAGGCCAGCTCATGGGCCAAGCCACACCCTCCGGCAACAGCGACACCCGTAACTACAACTCCTTCGTCTAAGGCAGCCCCCGGCCCCATGGGAGCTCCAGCCTCCAGGGTGGTGATCGTGGGTGCCGGGCCCGCCGGCGCAACCCTGGCCCTGCTGCTCAGTCGCGCCGGGATTGGCGTCACCCTGGTGGAAAGCAACCCCGGCCAACGGCGCTCCTTCCGCGGGGAGGCCCTGATGCCATCCGGCCTGGCGGCCCTGGAGCAGATGGCCCTGCTGCCCGAGCTCGAGGCGCTACCCCACAGGCCCCTGGCCGGTTGGCGTTTTGTGGTGAATGGCCGCGAGCTGTTCACTGCCGCCGAGCCCTTGGGCGGAGATCCCCAAAGGCCTTGCACCTTGGTGAGCCAACCGGCATTCCTCGATGGGGTGCTGTGCCAAGCCCTGGCCACCAACCACCTGGAGCTTCTAGCCCAAACCACGGCCAAGCAGCTGATTTGGCAGGCGGATCGTATCGGCGGCGTGGTGTTGGGCGATGGACGCCGCCTGACTGCCGATTTGGTGGTGGCCTGCGATGGCCGCAGCTCCCGGCTGCGGCAGGAGGCCGGAATCGGCCTCAGCACCGGCTCAAGCCCCATCGATGTGCTGTGGTTTGACCTGGATGGCCCCGGCGCAGGTCCAGACAACCAACCAATCCCAAGCCCCCTTCAAGGCCACTTCACCACCGTGGTGGGCCATCAGGGGGTCTTCAGCCTGTTTGAGAGCGCCACTGGGGGCGTCCAACTGGGTTGGGTTTTGGATGCCTCCGAACCCACCCCCCAACGGACCCCCCAGGAGTGGATCGCCAGCTTCGCGAGCCAATGCCCCCCTGATCTGGCCAACTGGCTGGGCCAATCGGGCAGCGGGCTCCAGAGCCCCACCCGGCTCAGCGTGCAGGTGGGATTGGCCGAGAGCTGGTGGAAGCCCGGCCTCTTGCTCCTGGGGGATGCGGCCCACCCCATGAGTCCGGTGCGGGCCCAGGGCATCAACATGGCCCTGCGCGATGCCTGGGAGGCCAGCCAACACCTGATCCCAGTGCTCCAAACCGTTAACCAACCCCTGAGCCCAACCCTTCCCCAACCCCAGAACCAGATCCAGCTCCAGCTCCAGCTCCAGCTCCAGCAGGATTCAGCCCTGGCCGCCATCGAGCAGGCACGGCGCAGCGAAATTCAAACCCTCCAAACGCTTCAAGCCCAAGAAGCCCAGCGCGGAGAACTGCTGCGCCACAACGGCTTCCTGCGCTGCGCGCTTGCGATGAGCGCACCCTTGGTGGGCGGGGCCTTGGGGCACCACTGGAGCCAGCTGCAAAAGCCGCTGCGGGAAGGGCTAGCGACCCTGCTCCCGGCGCCATGATGGGACCACTCCCCTAGCAACCATGGTCAGCCGGATTCGCACCTCTGCCCTCACGGCCCTCCTCGCTGGCGCCGCCCCCCTGGTGGCCTTGGCCCTCCTGGAGTTGCCCCTCCAGGCCAACACCAAGGAGCTGCCCTACCCAACCCTCGACGAACTGCGCGAAATCCAATTGGCTGCCTTGGATTGTGGCCGGGAAAACCAAAGCAGCTTCTGCGACAAGGCCCGCCGCATGGCGGATCCCCTGATGGATAACCCCAAACTTGCAGCCAGTTGCAAAGACGCCGTTTGGTCGATCCTGCAACAGGCCAAGGTTGCCACCCAAAACAGCTACGAGCGCCGCGACCAACTCAACAAAGCCTCCTCCGAACTGCTCGTGTTCTGCAAAAAACAATCGGGCTCCGTGCTTGGCAACACCGATGACCTCAAAGGTGAGAAGAAAAGCCGCTTTGGCCTCATCCAAAACCAAAACCAATAGGCAAGCGGTAACTTGGTGCCCCTAGCCAGGGTTCCGTAGGCCGATGACGAACACAGAGGCCCTAGAGGTGCGGTCGATCGCCCTCGAGCACCCCTTCAACGACCAAAAACCCGGCACCTCGGGCCTGCGCAAAAGCAGCCGCCAATTCGAAACACCCCACTACCTCGAAAGCTTTATCGAGGCGGTGTTCCAGGTGTTGCCTGGGGTGGAAGGCGGCACCCTGGTCGTTGGCGGCGATGGCCGCTACGGAAATGCCCGGGCCATCGCTGTGATTGCCCGCATGGCGGCAGCCCATGGGGTGGCCCAACTGATTACCACTACCGGCGGAATTCTCTCGACGCCCGCGGCCTCCCATCTGATTCGCGAGCACGGGGCGATCGGCGGCATCATCCTCTCGGCCAGCCACAACCCCGGCGGCCCCGAAGGCGACTTTGGCGTAAAGGTGAACGGAGCCAATGGGGGGCCGGCGCCTGAATCGATCACCGATGCCATCTACGCCGCAACCCAAACCCTGGGCGGGTATCGCATCGCCGCAAGCGGCCCAACCTTGAGCCTGGAGGCCCCTGGCCAATGGCAGCTGGGAACCCTGGACGTGCGGGTGATCGATGGCGTCGACGACTACGTCGCCCTGATGCAGCGGCTGTTCGACTTTGACCAGATCGCTGCACTCCTTCAAGGCAACTTCCCGGTGGCGTTTGATGCCATGCATGCGGTCACCGGCCCCTATGCCACCAAGATTTTCGAGGGGCTGCTCGGAGCGCCCGCTGGCACCGTTCGCAACGGCATCCCCCTGGAAGATTTCGGGGGCGGCCACCCCGACCCCAACCTCACCTACGCCCACGACCTGGCGGAGTTGTTGCTCAAGGGCGATCACTTCCGATTCGGCGCCGCCTGTGATGGCGACGGCGATCGCAACATGATCCTCGGCCGCCACTGCTTTGTGAATCCCAGCGACAGCCTCGCTGTCCTCACCGCCAATGCCACCCTGGCCCCGGGCTACGCCGATGGCCTTAGCGGGGTGGCTCGCTCGATGCCCACCAGCGCCGCAGCCGATGTGGTGGCCAAGGAGCTAGGCCTGGCCTGTTTTGAAACCCCTACGGGCTGGAAGTTCTTCGGCAACCTGCTCGATGCCGGCCGCATCACCCTCTGTGGCGAAGAGAGTTTTGGCACCGGTAGCAACCACATTCGCGAGAAAGACGGGCTCTGGGCCGTGCTCTTCTGGCTGCAAATCCTGGCCCGCAAGCAATGCAGCGTGGCTGAGGTGATGGCCTCCCACTGGAGCCGTTTTGGGCGCCACTACTACTCCCGCCACGATTACGAAGCCATTGCCAGCGATGCCGCCCATGGCCTCTACAACCGCATCAAGGCCATGCAACCTGCCCTTGTGGGCGAGCGCTTTGCCGGGCGCAGCATCGCCACGGCCGATGACTTCAGCTACACCGATCCGGTGGATGGATCGATCAGTGGCGGCCAGGGCCTGCGGCTACTTCTCGATGACGGCAGCCGGGTGGTGCTGAGGCTGTCTGGCACGGGCACCCAGGGGGCCACCCTGCGGGTCTACCTCGAGAGCTATGTGCCCCCCAGCGGCAATCTCAACCAAGACCCCCAACAGGCCTTAGCCGACCTGATCAACTCGATCGATCAGTTAGCGGAAATCAAAACCCGTACCGGGCTGGATCAACCCACCGTGATCACCTAGGCCAAATCGGCATCGGCCTCAAGCTCGGGCTTGCCGAACCAACGCTCCTCCAGGCCCTTGATCGCCACATAGAAGGGAGGCACCACGCCCAGCGAGAGGACTGTGGCCACAAGCAGCCCGCCGAAAATCACGGTGCCAAGCGACTGTTGGCTATGGGCACCTGCCGTGGTTGCAACCACCAGGGGCAGAAAGCCGGCTAGGGAGGCGATCGCTGTCATCAGGATGGGGCGCATGCGTGATTCCGCCGCAGCAATGGCTGCCTGGGTGGCAGTCATCCCGGCCTCCATGTGTTGCTCAGCTACTTCCACAATCAAAATGCCATTTTTGGCGGCCAAGCCAATCAGGGTGACCAAACCAACCTGGGCGTAGATGTTGAGGTCAATGGAGCGCACGGCCAAGAACACCAGCGCCCCAAGCATCGCCAAGGGCACCGTCATCAAAATCACCACAGGGGTGACGTAACTTTCGTACTGGGCGGAAAGAACCAAGTACACCACCAAAATGCCGAGCCCAAACACCAGCACGCTCGCATTACCAGCAGAGAGTTGCAGTGAAGCAATACCCGTGAAAGCGTAGCCAATATTGTTGAAATCAAGCATCTTGAAAATCATCTGAATGGCAGTTAGGGCCTGACCCGAACTCTTACCAATCGCCTCAGCACCTTGAACCAACACTGTGCGGTAAAGGTTGTAATGGCTAATCACAGGCGGAGCACTGGTCAGATCAGCCTGAGCAAATTCAGAGACTTGAATCAGCTTGTCGTCGCGACTACGAACGTAGTAACTCAGCACATCATCAAGCTTGCTGCGCCCTTGGGCCTGAGCCTGCACATAGATATTGCGCACCTGGCCATCTTCATAGGTGAGACCCGAGTAATTGCCACCTGCCAGCACGGCGATCGTTTGCATCGCCTGCTGAAAATCAATGTTCAATGCTCCCACGATTGAGCGATCGATCTTCAGCCCGAAAGCCGGAGCACTGGGGATGAATTGGGTGTAGAGAGTGGAAAATTGGCCGCTAGCCATGCCAGCACCCATCAGCTTGTCGGCCAGATCACTGAGCTGGGTAAAGGTATAAGCTCCATTGCTCAAATCATTGAACTGGAAATAGAAGCCTGACTGGGCTGAGAAGCCTGGGATTGCCGGGGGTTGAGCAGCAAAGGCCAGGCCGCCGCTGAGCTTTTCAAGCTTGGCATTGAGCCGCCCCACAATGGCTGGTGCCTTGTGGGCATCCCCAGAACGCTCATCCAAAGGCCTGAGGCCAAAGAAAAATAAACCCTGATCAGGGCTGGAACCATTAAACCCGGATCCGCTAATGATGCCCGCCGAAGTCACATCAGACTCGCTCCTCAGCACCTTGGCAATTTGTTGACCAACAATTTGGGTTTGGGAAAGGGAGGCACCATTTTGAAGCTGGAAAATACCTACCCCGTAGCCCTGATCCTCTTCAGGGATGAAAGCCGAGGGCAAGGCCGAAAAGGCGATGGCCGTGAGCACAATGCCCCCAGCCAAACCACTCAAGATCAATTTTCGACGCTTGATCAACCTGTTAAGCAGAGCTGCGTAGCCCGTTTCCAAGCGGGAGAAATATTCATTGAACCGATCAAAAATCAAGGCCAATCGGCTACCGGCGAAGCCAAAGACAACCAACCCAAAGACATACGCTCCCACACCAAAAGATGCAGCGCTGAAACGGCCAAAGGCCAATCCCACCAGGAGTCCACCGATGGTCCAGCCCCAACCCTTAGGCTTCGCAGGCGGTTCTGATTTAAGGATTAGCGCCGACATCATTGGCGAGAATGTCAGCGCATTGAAGGTAGAAATGGCAATAGCGAAAGCGATCGTGAGGGCGAATTGCCGATAGATGATGCCAATACCTCCCGGATAGAAGGCAACGGGCACAAAAACAGCCATCAGCACAAGCGATGTGGCAATCAGGGCTCCAATCAATTGGCCCATAGAGTTGAGGGCCGCATCCATGGGTTTCATGCCCTTCTCCAGGTTTTTGGAGACCGCCTCAATCACCACAATCGCGTCATCCACTACCAGGCCTGTTGCCAGCACCAGGCCAAGCAAGGTGAGTTGATTGATCGAAAAACCAAAGGCCTTAATAAAGGCGAAGGTTCCAACCAATGAAATTGGAATCGCCAGGCTGGGTACGATCGTGGCACGCCAATTCTGAAGAAACAGAAACAGAATCACGAGCACCAGCACAATCGCTAAGCCAAGGGCATCAACGACCCCTTCAACGGCCGATTCGATGAATTGACCAACGTTGTAGATCTCCGTCAGGGTTATGCCGGGGGGCAGCTGGGAAGCAAATTGGTCCATCAGGGCAACCACCGCCTCAGAGACCTGCAGGGCGTTACTTTCCGGGGTTTGATAGACACCCACTGTGACTGCAGGATGGCCATGGATATCCACCCCTTGGGTGGCAAAGGTGTTAAAGCCATAGGTGGCCTCACCGACATCGGCCAGCCGCAACAGGTTGCCCTGGGGCGACTTGCCCACGATCAATTTGTTCAGCTCTTCAATCGAAATCAAATTGCCATTATTCTCAACCAAGATCGGGTAGGTGAACATCTGGTTGCCTCCGGCGGGCGGGCCACCCACCAGGCCCCCAATGGCAACCGAGTTTTGACTCTTAACGGCGTCGACCACATCACTGGCCGTTAACTGATTAGAGGTGAGCCTGGTTGGATCAAGGAACAGCCAAAAGGCGGGGTTACTACCACCAAACAGCTGGGCCTGGGCAACTCCAGGTACACGCTCAAGTTGATAAAATAGCTTCTGATAAATCAGGCCATTAATAAAGGGAGCGTCAAATTGTCCTTCAGTCGAAGAAACCTGATAAGCAAGCAGGATTGAAGGGGTTGTCTGGATAACCGAAACCCCAGTGGACTTAACCTGATCCGGGAGCTGGGGGTTTGCAAGAGTGACCCGATTCTGAACATTAACCTGGTCAATATTGACATCCGTTCCCTGATCAAAAAACACGTTGACAGTGCTTTGCCCCGTATTCGTACTCAATGACGAGATATAGGCCGCTCCAGGAACTCCATTAATCTGCTGCTCCAGCACATTGGTAACGGCCTGCTCTGTCACCAATGAATTGGCGCCTCCGTAGGTGGCTGTCACCTGAATCTGGGGTGGCGCAATATTGGGAAGATTCTCAATCGGCAGGGTGGGAAGGGCAATCAGCCCCACCAAAACGATCAGGATGCTGCAAACGGTCGTCAGGACGGGCCGTTTAATGAAGTTATCGGAGAGCGACATGGCGTTTCCTAGTTGGCCCCTTTTGCCAAGACAACCGGCATCCCAGTGCGAAGCAAGGCGGTGTTGCTCACCACAACGCGATCACCCGCTTGCAAACCCGAAATCAGGGGATAGCGGTTGTTATCCAAAGGACCCAACTGAACAGGTGTTTGTATCACGATTGGCGTTTTCGGCGGCAAGGTTTCGAGTTTTTGCTTGACCGGCGGTGGCACCTGACTAGAGGCCTTGAGCTTGGGCAACACTTCGGAGAGGGGGAAGATGCGGTAGACGAAGGGTTGCTGGGCCTGCATCATCACAGCCTGTACCGGCACAGATAGCTGGCGAGAGGTTCCAGTAATGATGCGATTGCGCACATACTGGCCGGTTTTAAGCTTGCCAGTGAGGTTAGGGAATGCCGCCTTCACCAATACCGTATTTGGCGAAGATGTGCTCCCGCTAACACCAAAGTAAGGGGAGATAAATACGATTTTTCCACTACCATTTACCGGAGGATTTCCCTGGGTTTGCAGCAAAACCTGCTGCCCCATTTGCACCCTGGAGGCCTGGGTGGCCGGCACATCCATCAACGTCCACAAGGTGGAGTTGTCAACGATGCCCGTGATGGTTTGTCCCTGGCGCACGTAATCGCCAATCTTGACAGAATCCAGGTCGCCGATTTCGCCAGCAATTGGAGCCGTGACGTACTTGTATCCCAGGGTTGCGGCATCGGCGCGCACTGTCTGTGCGCTTTGAATCGCCTGGGTGACGTAATAGTCCCGATCGCGGGTGGAAACAGCCCCCTGCTGATTCAAGAAGATGTAGCGCTCGGCATTCACCCGATCCTTACGCGCCCCAGCAACACTGGAATTGAGTTCAGCCTTTGGCTGCACATGGTCCAACACCAGGATCGGCTGGCCAGCCTTCACTCGCTGGCCTTGGGTCGCCAGAATCTTCACCACGCGGCCATCGGCCTCGGGCGCCAAGGTCACATTCGTGGTGGATGTCAACACGCTCACCACCTCGATGGAGGGGCTGAAGCTGGCCTCATCGATGGTTTCGGCCTGCACCGTAAAAGGCGGCAGCTGAGGAGGTTTCCCCCCACAGCCAGCCAGAGGGATCAGCACCAGGAGGGGCATGCCGATCCAAAATTTGGCCATCAGGGTTCTGGATGAAGTGGCATGGGCCAGAACAGGGCGGCGATGCACAGCAGATGGTCGTTTGGTCGCAACTTAGTTGATGCGCGCCGTTTTGACCGGTGCGCCATGCCGCAAATTCAACAGACCCGTAGCGATCACCCGCTGCCCAGGCTGCAAGCCCCGGAGCACGGGATAACGATTGCCCTGCAAGGGCCCTAGCTGCACAGGGGTTTGAATCGCAAACAGGGTGTTAGCGGGCTGTTGCCGCACCGCCTGCAGGTCGGCCCGGCCCGGCCGGCGCTCGAGATCGGCGCGGCTGCCCACCACATAGACAAAGCTTTGGCCGGCGAGTTGGCTGACGGCTGTGAAGGGCACGGCGAGGGCTTCCTCGCTGCCGAGAATGAGCTTGGTTCTCACCCGCAAGCCATTGCGCAACAGGCCCTTGGGATTGGCAAAGGCCGCTTTGACCAGCACCGATTGGCTGGCCACCGCCACCCCTGGATCCACCGAATCCACCACGCCTTTCACGAAGGGGATCTTGCGGATCGGATCGATCAACTCAACCGACAGGCCAGGCCTGAGTTGAGGCCCATAGATCGCTGGCACATCAATGCGGGCCAAGAGCCGACTCTCGCCAATCACTTTGGTAAGCGGTGAGCCCGCTTGGATCACATCGCCAGCCTTGACTTGTAAATCAGCGACGGTGCCAGCGATCGGCGATCGCAGGGCCTTGAACGCCAAATCGGCCTGGCGGGCAGACAAGGCCTCCCGGGCGGCGATATAGGCCTGGCGATACTCATCCCGTTGCAGGGAACTGGCCGCACCCTGCTTGACCAAATAGTTGAAGCGCTCGTAGTTGAGTTTGTTGGTTTGCATTTGGCCCCGCAGGCTCGCCACCTCCGCCCGCAACTGGGCCTGGTCCAACACCAGGAGCAACTGGCCCCGTTGCACCCGATCGCCCTGGCTCACCAGCAACTGCACAATTCGACCGCTGGCTTGGGCGGCCAACTGCACCTCGGAGGCCGCCTCCAGGGTGCTCACCGTTTCGATGCTGTTGGGGAATAGCGCCATGGCCACGGGCTGGGATTGCACCCGCGGCAACCGTTGGACATCGGATGGATTGGATTGACAGCCGGCCAAGAGCAAGGAGCTGGCAACCGCTGCAGGCAGCAAGGGAGCGATCCGCTTCATCAGCTTTGGGGAAAGGGCGCCCATGGGCGGAGCGTATCGCCATAGGCCCGATGATGGCTGTAAGCGCCGATGGCTCCCAGCAGCCTTGAGGGACCTTGAGTGACCTGTTTGGGCACCACCGCGAAACGATCCTGGCCAAGGTGGCCCCCCTGGCCGATCGGCTGAGGCCCAAGACCCTGGACGACTTCGTTGGCCAGGAAGGAATCCTTGGCCAAGGGCGCCTCTTGCGGCGTGCCATCACCGCCGATCGGGTCGGCAATCTGATCTTGCACGGCCCCCCCGGCGTGGGCAAAACCACCCTGGCCCGAATCATTGCCGGAAGCACGAGAGCGCATTTCAGCAGCCTGAACGCCGTGCTGGCAGGGGTCAAGGATCTGCGGATCGAAGTGGATGCGGCCAAGGAAAGGCTGGAACGCCACAGCCTTCGCACCACCCTGTTTATCGATGAGGTGCACCGCTTCAACAGTGCCCAACAGGACGCCCTGCTGCCCTGGGTGGAGAACGGCACCCTCACCTTGATTGGGGCTACCACCGAAAACCCCTTCTTCGAAGTGAACAAGGCTTTGGTGAGCCGCTCACGCCTCTTCCGGCTGCAACCGCTCGAACCTGCCCACCTGCGCCAACTTCTCAATCGGGCCCTGAAGGATCGCGAGGTGGGCTACGGGGATCGCCAAATCGCGATCAGTGAAGAAGCCAGCGAGCACCTGCTGGATGTGGCCGGCGGCGATGCCCGCAGCTTGCTCAACGCCCTGGAACTCGCCGTCGAAACCACCGCCCCCGACACCAATGGCCTGATCAGCATCGATCTCGCCATCGCCGAGGAATCGATCCAGCAGCGGGCCGTGCTCTACGACAAACAAGGTGACGCCCACTTCGACACCATCAGTGCGTTCATCAAATCGCTGCGGGGCTCCGATGCCGATGCCGCCCTGTTTTGGCTAGCGCGGATGGTGGAGGCAGGCGAAAACCCCCGCTTCATCTTCCGGCGCATGTTGATCTCCGCAGGGGAAGACATTGGCCTCGCCGATCCCCAAGCCATCGTGGTGGTGGAGGCCTGCGCCGCGGCCTTTGAACGGGTGGGCTTACCCGAAGGGCTCTACCCCCTAGCCCAGGCAGCGCTGTATCTGGCCGGCGCCGAAAAGAGCAACAGCCTGCTGGGATTTTTTGATGCCCTCAAAAGCGTCAAAACGGCCAACAAGCAACAGGTGCCGGCCCACCTGCGCGATGGGAACCGCGATGGCAAGGCCTTTGGCGATGGCGCCGGCTACCGCTACCCCCATGCCTACGCCGAGCACTGGGTGGCCCAGCAATACCTGCCCACAAGCCTCCAGGGCGAGGTGTTTTGGCAACCAGGCCACCTGGGCTGGGAGGGGGCCCTGCGCCAACGCCTTCAGCAACGCCGCGCCGCCCAGCTCGCCGCCGCGGCCGAAACAGCGGCCGACCAAGGCGATGTGTTGAGCAGTAGCCCCGACGATCCCCAGCTGGAGCGCTGGTTGCAACGGCAAGCCACCGCGGAAGGGGAGCGCCTCGACGCCCTGCGCCGGCGCCTGTGGGAGGGGGCCCCGTGGCAGCGCCACGATCGGGTGCTGATCCTGGAGGCCCATTCCCTGCTTTGGGCCCTCGACCCCCTCGAGGCCACCCCGGAAGGTGAGGTGGTGATCACGGTGGGGCAAGGCTCCGATCAGGCGCGCTTGGCGGCGCAGCTGCAGCTGCTCGATACCCTCCGCCAACCCGAGGTGGTGGTGTGTCCCCCGGATCAACCCGAAGTGTTGATCCGCTGCTTGCAAGCCCAAGGGACCCGCTTCGAATGGATCGCAGCCCGCCAACCCTGGCGCCAACTCGAACCAGGCGGGGTCGAAGCCTGGCTCACTGCCCTCGAGGGGTTGATCAGCCCCCAGGGCCAATGGCGCCTGCTGTTCAGCACACCCCGGATTGGTCCGGCCGCAGGTTTACTGGCTGCCCTCCAGGCCCAACCGACCTCCGCTCCCGCATCAGCTCGTCCCGCGGCAGCCCTTCCCATGACCCCTACAAGCTGCCAAGCCGACCTCATCGATCTGCTCAGCGAGCTTGCAGGCCAAGAAACGGCTGGGCTGGAAGCCGGCGATGCCAATCAGCGGATCGCCAGTAGCTGGTTGGACTCCCGCGGATGGACCGTAACCAGCGAGCTCTGGAACGAATCCCTGGAACTCGAAATCTCGCCGGCTCGCATCGCCCGCTGGCTCGCCGATGGCAGCAGCTACCGCACCCAACTTGAGGCCCAGGGCAACCAACCCCTCAGCGCCATCCAGCTCGAGCTCCTCCACCGGGGCTTTGGGCAACGGCTGAACCAAGCCATCCCCCAGCAACTGGCCCACCATCTGGTGATGGCCAGGGCCTAGCGCCCCATCGCTCCCACTTGCAGCGAGGCCATCAAAAAGGCCAAATGGGCCAATACGGAATCGCCGCATTGGGCTGGGCACACCGGATCCGGATTGGTCCTGCGGGCCTCCGCCGTGGTCTGGGGCAGCCAGAAGCGCACGGGCAAAGCCGCCACAACCCCTGCGGCGGAGAGGGCCTCCTGGCGAGAGGCCTTCAAGATCGCCGAACGCAACCCAAAGGCCTTGAGCTGGGGAGACAGCCAGGGGGACCAACCCTCCACGTGCTGATTCACCAGGGCACGGCCGGCGGGGGAATCCAAAAACTGCGACACCCGCTGCACCTTCACGCCGTAAACCTTCACCAGGGCCGCCCGGATCTCCTCGGGACTCCATTCCGTGCGGGCCAAATCATCCAGCAAGCGCCGATTGGTGAGCGGCGCACCGGTTAAAAACCCTTTAAAAACCCCTCGATCATCCCCGGCGGTGGCCGGATCAACGGCCCCATGGGCCGGTGCCGGTGCCAGGGGTAACGCCATCGCGGGTACCACCCCAGCCATCAAAGCCAGGGTCAGGCGGCCAACCAAGCCCAAGATCCGCGGGGCCATCAGCAGCTCTCGATCCATGGCGCCCCTGCTGGCAGAAGGCCAAGGATAGGGGCCAGTCTTGGAGTGGAAGAGCAACTCACCCCAGCACCGCCGCCCAGAGCCAGCCGCCGCTCTGGGCCACTTGGGGCATCAGCTCCAAGCCTTCGCGCTGGTGATGGAGCCGCCCATCACCGTGATCAAAACGCCAGCAGCTGAGTTCCGCTGCCAGCGTTCGCTGGCGCCACTTGATCGCCGCCTCCTTCGCCACCCAGCTGGTCAACACGGCCAAACGCAGGCGATCACCGCGCAACTGGTGCAACTGATCGACTTCCTCGGGAGGGAAAAAACGCTCGGCCAAGGCCCGACCATCCAAGGGCCGATCAAAGCGCTCCAGGTCCACCCCAATCGGCACCGGGGCATAGCCCAGCAAAACCCCATCACGGCTATGGCTGAGGCTGACCCAGCCCCCCTCCAACTGCGGGGGTTGACCCGGTGGACTGTGCAACGGCACCGCCGCCGGGTCACAGCCCAGGGCTTCCGCCAACACCTCCCGCATGGCCGCCCTGCTGTGCCAATAGCGCTGGCTGCCCAAGGGCGCCAAGGCTTGCCCCCAAAGAATTTCCTGGGCCGAGAGCACCTGCCATGCAGCCCCCTGCAGGGGCAGCAGCCACAGTTTTGCTGCCTGCCCCCGAATTGGCAGCAGCTGCTTGGACACTGGCGTTGGCAGCGATGGCTCCAGAAGGCCCCTTAGGCTCTCGCCATTGTTGCGTTGACGCTGAATGGCCCTGCAAATCGGTGACCCCGCCCCCGATTTCACCCTGCCGGACCAGGACGGTCAGCCGGTGAGCCTGAAGGACCTCAAGGGTCAAAGGGTGGTGATTTACTTCTATCCCAAGGACGACACCCCAGGCTGCACCAAAGAAGCGTGCAACTTCCGCGACCAATGGGCCGCCTTCGAACAGCACGGGATCAAGGTGCTTGGCATCAGCAAGGACGGTGCCTCAAGCCACGCCAAGTTTGTGGCCAAGTACAGCCTGCCCTTCACCCTGCTCAGCGACGCGGAACCCTGCCCGGTGGCCGAGTCGTACGAAAGCTACGGGCTCAAGAAATTCATGGGCCGCGAATACATGGGCATGATGCGCCACACCTTTGTGGTGGATGCCGAAGGCAAGCTCGAGAAGCTTTATCTGAAGGTGAAGGCCGAAACCATGGCCGACCAAATCCTCAGCGACCTGGGCCTGGCCTGAGGGCCGCGAGGGCCTCAAGGGCGAGGTCTGGAGCCCATTGCAGGCGCCCCTCCAAGCCAGAGCGCGCGCCCAACCAGCCAGCCAACAACGGCTCGAGCTGGGCCCCATCGCCGCCGGTGAGCCAGATCTGGCAATCCGGCTGCTTAGCCCACACCTGCTGGGCAGCGAGGGCGATGGCACCTGCCATGCCCCAGAGGACCCCAGATCCCATGGCCGCTTCTGTCTCCGTTGGCCAAAGCCCATCAGCCATCCCATCGGGAACTCTGGCCTGCGGCAACTGGGCGGTGTCCTCCGCCAGGGCCCGCAATTGCAGGGCAGCCCCAGCCATCAAACGGCCACCCACAAACTGACCCGCAGCATCCACCCGGGTCAGGCTTAAGGCCGTGCCTGCATCGGCCACCAACACCGGTGCACCCGAGAGCTGCCAGGCTCTCCAGCCCACCAGGGCCCGATCTACCCCCAGCCACGGGGGCATCGCCTGCAGGGGAATATCGCCCAAGCCCATGCGCGCGGCCCTATCCAGGTCCATCTGGTCAGGGACGGGGCCTACGGCAGCCCAACCGGCCAGCTTCAACCCATCCTTGCGTAAAGCAGCCAGGGGCGCGCCCCCAATGCCAAATCCCGGCGGGGCATGCCAGGTGCGCCAGCCATCAAGGCCTTGGCAGGCCCAATGCCAACGGCTGTTGCCAATCAACAGCCAATAGGCCGCCTCGCGCGCCACCCCTGACGCCACAGCTAAATGCCTTCGCCCATCACTCCGGGCAGATGGATGCCGCACTCCTGCTTCAAGCCCCCAAAACGGGTGGCCCGGCCGCTGGTCCCGCCATCGTCGGGGGCGCTGGAGTGCCAATCGCCCACGGTGGAATATCCCTGATCAAACAGGGGGTGCTGGGGAAGGGCGTGGTCCTGCATGTAGTAGTAGACGTCGCGCCTAGTCCAGCTCAGCAGGGGACGCAGGGACCAGCGCTGCCGGATCGGATCGAGGATCTGCATGCCACTGCGGTGGTCTGTTTGGGTTCCGCGCACCCCGCTGGCCCAACAGGTCACCCCCAGATCGGTGAGGGCCCGATCGAGGGGTTCCACCTTGCGAATTCGGTAGTAAAGGTCAAGGGCTTCGGCCGTGCCGGTCTCCCAAAGCCGGCCATGGAGGGCCTCCATGCGGGCCGGCCCCATCGACGCTTGGGCAACGTGCACGTTGAGCTCAAGCAACTCGGACAGCTGCTGGGCGTAGCGGTAGGTCTCGGGGGTGAGATAGCCCGTATCCACCCAAATCACTTGCACCGGCTGGCCACTCGCCCTGGCCAACGCACTGACCATGTGCAACAGCACGGCCGCCTGAATGCCAAAACTGGTGGTGAGGGCAAACCCCTCCCCAAAGGTCTGCTGGGCCCACGCGAGCCGTTCCTGGGGCGTTAGGGGCTCAAGCAAATGTCGGGCCGCCGCCAAATCAATCGGCGCACCGGCTCGATCACAGGGATAGGTGGGGGCTGGAGTGGTCACCATCGACCCATCATCGCCCGCAGCCCTAGCCCCTGGTTAGGGTTCAAAGCACCGCATCCAACCCCAACGTGTGTTGCCGGATAGACCGATGACAGCCGCACCGGTGGTGATTGTGGGTGGGGGCTTTGGAGGGCTCTACACCGCCCTGGCCCTGGCCGCGCGCAAGGGGCATCCGCCGATCTTGCTGATCGAGCCCAACGAACGCTTCCTCTTCCTGCCCCTGCTCTACGAACTCTTCAGCGGGGAACTGCGCAGCTGGGAAATTGCGCCCCGCTACGACGCCCTGCTGGCTGGCAAAGGGGTGGCCTGGTTGCAAGACCGGGTCAGCCGCATCAACAGCAACACCAACACCGTTGAAACCCAATCAGGCCGCCAGCTGAACTTCAGCCGATTGGTAATCGCCACAGGGGCCGCCACCAACAGTTTTGGTATCCCCGGGGTGGAGGAGCACAGCCTGGGATTTCGCACCTTGGCCGATGTGGAGAAGCTCCAACAGTTGGTTGGGCAGCTGCGCCAACACCGGCGGCCGCTGCAACGGATTGCCGTGGTGGGCGCCGGTGCCAGCGGCGTGGAATTGGCTTGCAAATTGGCTGACAGCCTGGAAGGGGCAGCCGTGGTGGAGCTCATCGAGCGCGGCAGCAACCTGTTGCCCGCCGCCAAGTCCTTCAACCGGGAGCAGGCCAAACTGGCCCTGCAACGCAAAGACATCCGCCTGCGCTGCCATACCGAGGTGGTTGCCGTCGGCAGTGACCATCTCGAGCTCCTTGGCCCCCAAGGGCCCGAACGGCTCACCACCAATGGCGTCATCTGGACGGCCGGCCTGCGCTTTGAGGCCCCGCCGATCGAACCCAAGGCTCCCGCCGGGGCAAAGGCTGCCGCCGGGGCCAACGGACGCCTGGCTTGCCAGGCGGATTTGCAGGTTTTGGACCATCCCCGCTTGTTTGCCATCGGCGATATCGCCCAGCTGGACGGCGTCGATCCGGTGCCAACCACCGCCCAAGTGGCCTTTCAGCAGGCCGACTGCCTGGCGGCCAATCTGTTGCGCTCCCTGGCGAACGAACCCCTAGAGCCTTTCCACTTCAAGGACCTCGGCGAAATGATGAGCCTGGGCAAAGGCGAAGCGGCCCTCACCGGGGGCGGCTTCACCCTGGCCGGACCTGCCGCCTTCCAAATCCGCCGTCTGGCCTACCTCTCCCGCATGCCCGGCAAAACCCACCAGGCCAAGGTGGCTGCCGGCTGGCTTGGTAGTGCCGCCCTTAAGTGGTCGTCATGACAGCCCGCCCCAGCCCTCCGGCTGGCCTATTGCTCGATGCCATGGGCACCTTGATCGGGCTCAAGGATTCTGTGGGCACCACCTATGCAGCCCTGGCCCAACGCCATGGACTCACCGTGGAGCCCGCGGCCATCGATCGGGTGTTTGGCTCGATTTACGGCCAAGCCCCCCCCTTGGCCTTTCCGGGCCTGGAAGGCCCTGCCCTCAAGGGGGCGGAAATCAACTGGTGGGGTGAACGCATCAATGACACCCTTCTCCAAGCAGGAGCTGGGCCAGCCCCGGAAGCGCTGCGAATCGAGCTGTTTGAGCGCTTTGCCTGCTCCGACCTCTGGCGGGTGTTTGCCGACGTGCCCAGCCAGTTGGAGGCATGGAAAGCCCGGGGCCTCAAATTGGCGGTGGTCAGCAATTTCGACCAACGGCTCCACGACTTACTCGAGGGCCTAGGCCTGAACCCCTGGCTTGATGCCGTGGTGATCTCCAGCCAGGCCGGCGCCGCCAAACCCAACCCCAAGCCCCTGCAGCTTGCCCTCCAAGCCCTCGAGCTGGAAGCCCACCAGGTGTGGCATGTGGGCGATAGCCCTGCCGATGAGCAGGCCGCCCA
>Ga0310330_100146_pt1 | contig 19927 bp, 22 predicted proteins | sample LakMicDCLTotalB5_FD_195544 | JGI IMG/M metagenome (GOLD analysis project Ga0310330, IMG submission 195544) | Enriched freshwater cyanobacterial communities from Lake Michigan, Michigan, United States - MI23.DCL.Total.B5 (v2) (version 2) | ecosystem: Environmental > Aquatic > Freshwater > Lake... | reverse complement strand
GATCAGCGCCATTCTCAAGCAGCAGATCGCTGACTACGACAAGTCGGTTTCGGTCAGCAACGTCGGAACCGTGCTTCAAATCGGCGACGGCATCGCCCGTGTTTACGGCCTTGAACAGGTGATGGCCGGCGAACTGGTGCAGTTCGAGGACGGCACTGAAGGCATCGCCCTCAACCTCGAAGACGACAATGTGGGTGTGGTGCTGATGGGCGAAGGCCGCGGCATCCAGGAGGGCAGCACGGTCAAGGCCACCGGCAAGATCGCCGCCGTGCCCGTCGGTGAAGCCATGCTGGGCCGGGTGGTGAACGCCCTGGGCCAGCCAATCGATGGCAAAGGTGAGATCGCTACCACCGAAACGCGCCTGATCGAATCGATGGCGCCCGGCATTATCCAGCGCAAGTCGGTGCATGAGCCGATGCAGACCGGCATCACCGCGATCGACGCCATGATTCCGATCGGCCGCGGCCAACGCGAGCTGATCATCGGCGACCGCCAAACCGGCAAGACCGCGATCACGATCGACACGATCATCAACCAGAAGGGCGAAGACGTTGTCTGCGTCTACGTGGCCGTGGGCCAGAAGGCGGCTTCGGTGGCGAACGTGGTGGAAGTGCTGCGCGAGAAGGGCGCCCTTGATTACACAATCGTGGTAGCCGCCAGCGCCTCGGAAGCCGCCGCCATGCAGTACCTGGCGCCCTACACCGGCGCGGCGATTGCCGAGTCCTTCATGTACAAGGGCAAGGCCACCCTGGTGGTGTACGACGACCTCACCAAGCAGGCCCAGGCCTACCGCCAGATGTCCCTGCTCCTGCGCCGTCCTCCCGGCCGTGAGGCCTACCCCGGCGACGTGTTCTATTGCCACAGCCGCCTGCTCGAGCGAGCCGCCAAGCTCTCCGATGCCATGGGCAAGGGCAGCATGACCGCCCTGCCGATCATCGAAACCCAGGCTGGCGACGTGAGCGCCTACATCCCCACCAACGTGATTTCGATCACCGATGGCCAGGTGTTCCTCAGCTCCGACCTGTTCAACTCCGGCCTGCGCCCCGCCATCAACGTGGGCATCTCGGTGAGCCGGGTGGGCGGCGCCGCCCAGACCAAAGCGATCAAGAAGATCGCTGGCACCCTCAAACTGGAGCTGGCCCAGTTCGATGAACTGGCCGCCTTCTCCCAGTTCGCCTCCGACCTCGACGCCGCCACCCAGGCCCAGCTGGCCCGGGGCAAGCGCCTGCGCGAGCTGCTCAAGCAGTCCCAGTTCAGCCCCCTGAACCTGGCCGAGCAGGTGGCCGTTGTCTACGCCGGTGTGAAGGGTCTGATCGACGCGGTGCCAGTGGACCAGGTCACCGTCTTCGCCCGCGAACTGCGGGAGTACCTCAAGAGCAGCAAGCCCGAGTTCATCACCGCTGTGATGGGCGAGAAGCAGCTCAGCGAAGCCTCCGAAGCCATCCTCAAGGACGCCATCAAGACGGTGGTCTCCTCGATCGCCGTCACCGCCTGAGGAACCCCAGCCATGGCCAATCTCAAGGAGATCCGCGACCGCATCGGTTCGGTCAAGAACACACGCAAGATCACCGAGGCCATGCGTCTGGTGGCAGCCGCCAAGGTGCGGCGCGCCCAGGAGCAGGTGCTGCGCAGCCGGCCCTTCGCCGACCGCCTCGCCCGCGTTCTGCAGAGCCTGCAGACCCGCATGGCCTTCGAAACCGCCGATGCCCCCCTGCTGGCGGCCCGTGAGGTGCGCACGATCACCCTGCTCGCCGTCACCGGCGACCGGGGTCTGTGCGGCGGCTACAACGCCAACATCATCAAGCGCACCGAGCAACGGGTGGCTGAGCTCAGGGGGCAGGGATTCGAGGTGGACCTGGTGCTGCTCGGTCGCAAGGCGATCACCTATTTCCAGAACCGCGCGTCCCAGTACAAAATCCGCGCCACCTTCACCGGCCTGGAGCAGGTGCCCACCGCCGATGAAGCCAACGGCATCGCCAACGAAGTGCTGGCCGAGTTCCTTTCGGAAAGCACCGATCGCGTGGAGATCATCTACACCAAGTTCATCAACCTGGTGAGCTCCAAGCCCGTGGTGCAGACCCTCCTGCCCCTCGACTCCCAGGACATCGCCGTTGCGGACGATGAGATGTTCCGCTTGATCACCAAGGACGGCCGGCTGACGGTGGGAACGGTGGATGTGGCCAATGCCCAGCCCGCCCTACCATCCGACTTCGTGTTTGAGCAAAGCCCCGAACAGCTGCTCAATTCCTTGCTGCCCCTCTACCTGTCCAATCAGCTGCTGCGCTCCCTCCAGGAGGCCGCCGCCAGCGAACTGGCCAGCCGGATGACGGCCATGAACAACGCCAGCGACAACGCCAAGGCCCTCGCCAAGACGTTGACCCTGGACTACAACAAGGCCCGCCAGGCCGCCATTACCCAGGAGATCCTGGAAGTGGTGGGTGGTGCCTCGGCGATGTGATCAAAACCGTGCCGGGGCCCCGAGCCCCCGCGCGGATCTTCGAAACAAGTCCAACGAAGTTCCTGGCGGAGTTTCGTTGGACTTGTTTGGTGAGTCGCTGACAGGACCTCACGGGCACCCCTCCGCCGACACCCGATAGCTGAAGCCCGTGGACCCGGGCATGCTGCTGGCTCCCACCCGCACATTCACCTGACTGGTGCGTTTGCCCGGGACGGCGGGGAAGGGTCCCAGGTTGCGCTGTTCCTGGGGGGCCAGGGTGAGGTTTTGATTCACGAGCTGCAGGTTGCTGCCATCGGTGAACCGCAGAAACACCGCGACGGGGAAGGTGCCTCGCCCTGTGGAGGCCGACTGCAGCTTCACCCGGTAGCTGCTGAAGCTGCGGTCGACCGCGAAGTCGGTGTTCCAGTTGGTGCGGCCCACCAACAGGTCGGCGCTGATGCGTTTCTCCACCACCGGCTCTCCCGTGCCGCCGATCGGCATCAGGAAGCGGCACTGGCCCTGGGCCTTGCCACTGGCGCCGCTGAACAGGAGGGAGGCGGCGAGAACCACCGCGGCGCAGGAGTGGGAGCGGGAGGGCATGGCTGGGAGCACCGCAGTAACGGCAAGCTAGGCCTCGCGCGAAGCCCTGGAGCCTTCCTGCGCCATGCTGCCGCACAGCACAGAAACCCATGGCGAACCCACAGATCCCCGCGCCAGGGGGCGCCCTCCAGCTCCAGGCCCTGTTCCCCCTCGCCCTGGGGATGGTGCAGCTGCCGGTCGATCCAATGGATGTGGCCCTGCAGATGCAGGCGATCCGGGAGCTGCAGGGCCTTGCCGTGTCGAACCCCGATCCGGGCTGTGCCTGGACCGGCGATCTCCATGGCGTGGGGCAACTGCACCTCCATCCCACCTTTGTGCCGCTGATCACCACCCTGACGGGCCATGCCGCCGCCTACCTGGAGGGGTTGGGGTTTGAGCGCAGCCGGGTGGCCCTGCATATCCAGCGCTGCTGGCCGGTGGTGAGTGAGGTGGGCCAGGTGGTGGGTCGCCACCACCACCCCAATGCGCACCTCAGCGCGGTGGTTTACCTCAATGGCGATGGCAGCGGCCGCAGTGGCTGCCTGCGTTTTTTCCCGCCCCGCCAGGCCAACGAACTGGTGCCGGGACTGGCGGTGGGGCACGACGGCCCGATCCGGCCCGATGCAGCGGGCACCGCCCAGTGGAACGCGCCCTGGTTTGATCTGGCGCCCCGGGCGGGGCTGCTGGTGCTGTTTCCCGCCAGCGTGGACCACGCCGTGCTGGAGAACGAGGATCCCGACGACAGCCGCTTTTCAATCAGCCTCGATTTGGTGCTCACGGCCCCGATGACCAGGGCTGGAGGCCCGCCGGAATACCTGGCGCCCCACCCTGGGGACTGGCAGGCGGTGGGGTAGAGGGTGCTTCAGCGTCCCAGGCCCTCCCTCAGGGAAGATGGATGCCAACCACGGCATTCCGGTGAGCGACACCCCTACCTTCCAGATCTCGGCCAGCCTCAACGGAGAGACCCACACGTTCCCCTGCCGCGCCGACCAGACCGTGCTGGCGGCGGCCGAGGCGGCCGGGGTAGCCGTGCCAAGCAGCTGCTGCTCAGGGGTATGCACCACCTGCGCCGCCAAGCTCAGCAGCGGCAGCGTGCACCAACCCGATGCCATGGGCGTGAAGGCGGAACTTCGGGATCAGGGCTACGCCCTGCTCTGCGTGAGCTACCCACTCAGCGACCTGACACTGCTGGCTGGCCAGGAGGATGCCCTCTATGAGGCCCAGTTCGGCCAGTACCAGAAATAAGCCGGTGGCGCTGCTCAGTCACGGGCCCGCCGGGCCGGAAGGGGGGATCATTGCAGCGGGGCTCGACCCGCCAGCCATGGACCCGCCGCGGCCCGTGCTGGTGCCGTTCTGCTTCTGGCTGCCCCGCACAGCCGGCTCCTCGCGCCCCCTCGATCCACCCGATCCAGCTGCCCTGCGGAGCACCATCCGCGCCCACCTCAACGACCTCGGCTGGGCCGACGCGCAACCACTGCGCTGGGCGATCACGGCGGTGGATCCACTCCGGGGTCTGCAGCTGGAGGGTGTGGGGATGCGTCAGGATCCGACGGCCCAGCAGCGCCGATGAGCGACGCCCCACCCCTGGCCACCCTGCTGGTGATCCCCACCGGTGTGGGTTGCGCCCTGGGCGGTTATGCGGGGGATGGTCTGCCGGCGGCCCGGTTGCTGGCGGCGGCCAGCGGTTGCCTGATCACCCATCCCAATGTGATGAATGGGGCCGCCCTCTATTGGAGCGATCGCCGCATCCACTACGTGGAGGGCTGGGCCCTCGATCGCTTCGCCGCCGCTGAGCTGGCCCTGGCCCCGGTGGCCGGCCGGCGGGTGGGCTTGCTGCTGGATGCGGGCATCGAACCCGAACTGCGCGCCCGCCAGCTCCAGGCCGCGGAGGCCTGCCGCGCCACCCTCGGTCTGGCGATCGGGCCAGTGGTGACCACCGATGTGCCCCTGGGGGTGGGCCTAAGCCTGGGCCCGAGCGGCACCAGCTGGGGATCCCTGGAGCGCCCCGATGCGCTGCTGCGGGCCGGCGAGAAGCTGGTGAAGGCCGGTGCCACCGCCATCGCCGCGGTGGCCCGCTTCCCGGAGGACCCAGGCAGCGAAGCCCTAGCCGCCTACCGCCACGGGAGCGGCGTGGATGCCCTGGCCGGAGCCGAGGCGGTGATCAGCCATCTGCTGGTACAACACCTCGGCATCCCCTGCGCCCATGCGCCGGCCCTGGCGCCCCTCCCTCTCGATCCCGATCTCGATCCCCGGGCGGCGGCCGAAGAGCTGGGCCATACGTTTTTGCCCTGCGTGCTGGTGGGCCTGAGCCGGGCGCCGGATCTGGTGCCGCTGGCTGACGATGGTTCCGGCAGGGCAATCCGGTGGCCGGTCGGCCCTTCCCGACCAGGCCATGGCCGGCCCCCCGCAGGGGCGCTGCTGGAGGCCTCGTCCCTCGGTGCCGTGGTGGCCCCGGCCGGCGCCCTTGGCGGCGAAGCGGTGCTGGCCTGCGCCAGGCGGGGGGTGCCCCTGATCGCCGTGGCCGGCAATGCCTGTCTGCTGCAGGTGAGCGGCGAGGCCCTAGGCCTGGAGGTGCTCACCGCCTCCAGCTACGCCGAGGCCGCGGGCCTGGTGCTGGCGCTGCGGGAGGGTCTGGATCCTGGCTCACTGCGGCGACCACTGCAGCGGTTGGAGCTGGCTCCAGGCGGATAAGAGGCATCAGAAATCATCCTTGCCCAACTGCAGCAGAAGCTGGTCGGAACGGACGAACAACCGCTCTGACATCGGGCCGTCCAGGGGCTTACCAAGCAGATAACCCTGGAGAAAATCACAACCCAACCCACAGAGAATGGTCCGCTGATCCGCCGTTTCCACCCCTTCAGCCACCACCTGAATACCCAGGGATGCAGCCATGCTGATAATGGTTGAAACGATGACGTCGTCATCGTGATTCTGCCCCAGACCAGACACAAAAGAACGGTCGATCTTCAACATACCAACCGGGAACTGCCGCAGGTAACGCAGCGAGGAATACCCCGTACCAAAATCATCGACAGCAAGCTTGACACCCATTTTCTTGAGATTCACAATGTTGTGCTGGGCCCGCTCCACATCCTTCACGAGGGAGGTTTCGGTGACCTCAAGCAGAAGATTGCGGGCCTCAAAGCCAGACGCGGCCAGGGTGTCAGCCACCCGCTCGATCAGGACAGGATCCTGAAGGCTGGCAGCGGAAAGATTGATCGAGAGCCTCGGGGAAAAGCCCTGTTGCACACACTGCCAATCGGTGAGCCTGAAGCAGGCATCGCGAAGAATGCGAGCATCGAGATCGCGCAGCAATCCCGCCTCTTCAGCCACCTCGAGGAAATCCTCCGGAGCCAGCAACCCCCGCCCGGGATGGCGCCATCGAGCCAGCCCCTCAAAGCCCACCACACCGCCATGCACGGCGGAGATGATCGGCTGAAAGAAGGAGATCACTTCATCATGACGCAGGGCGCTGCGGATCTCCGTCTCCAAATCAGCCTTGCGGCGAGCACGATCCAGCATGTAGGGCTCAAAGCAGGCGTAGCGACCCGGCCCCTGCTGCTTGATGCTGTACATCGCCAGATCAGCCTTATCCAGCAGATCCTGGGGACGGTCGCCGGGCTCCGCCAGGGCCACACCGATCGATGCTGAATACTGCAGAACCCGCCCCCCGATGACCCAGGGCTGGTCAAGATGCTTGAGGATCCTCTCCGCCAAATCCGTGAGAAGCTTGAGGTCGGTGGTTGCAACAATTAAAATGAACTCATCACCGGCCAACCGCGCCACGAAGGTGTCGTTGTCACGAAAATGGCTCAGGGCTTCCCCCACGGCCTGGAGATAGGCATCGCCGGTGCTGTGTCCATACACATCATTGATATGTTTGAATCGATCAAGATCAATGAACAGCAGCCCCAGCTGATCTCTCCATCCCGAACATTGGGCCAGTCTTTCGGCCAAATGGGCCAGCAGATAGCGACGGTTAGGAAGACTTGTGAGGGCATCAATCGTGGACTCACGAATTGCCAACACCTTGGCCTCCTTCTCCGCCCGCACCGCCTCCTGCTCCGCCTTCAACGCAGCCAGTACCTGGGTGCTCAGTTGGATGCTGCGGCCCATGGCCCGCAGCAGGGCCCGCTCCTCCAGGGTGTAGTCCTCCCGGAAGCGGCCCACCACCATCACGTCCCCCCCATCGAGGGGAGACCAGTAGAGATGGAGAAGTGCTCCACCAAGGCTGAGCACCGGCAGCCGCTCCGCCGCCGCCGCCGCCAGCATGGGTTTGTGCTGATCATCAAGACCGACGCAGAGCTCAAAGCCACCCGGATGGCGCAAGATGGCCGTAATCTCCGCATCCACGGCCTCCGCCACACGGCTCACCACATCCCGTAGGGCCGTGGGGCTCTTGAAGGTGAAAGCCCCAAGAACCTCCGAGAGCACATGCAGCGACCATGGCGCCGTATTCATGCGATCGCCAAAGCCACCACCGTCTGGTTATGCAAACCGCCGGACCCCTCGGTGCGGGCGATTTCGCCGTAGGTGTAGAAGCCACCAACGGTGGCGTCGGGACCCAACGTGGGCAGCCTCAGACTTTCCTCGAGCAGGCCGGCATTGCTGAGCAACGACTTGCGGGCCACACACTCCAGCAGCATGAAACCCCTGGCGGGCTGGCCACCCAGGGCCTGCTCCGCCAGGGCGCAAACCTCGGAGGTGGCATGCAACACAGAATCTGAATTGCCATGCATGAGATAGGCCATGGCTCCCTGGGGAACCTCAGCGAAGATCGTGAGGTTGCGCCGCTCATAATCGGCGGCATAGACATAGCGAATCTCGATTCGATTGCGCCGGGCGATGCCGACGGGACGTGTGTGGGCGAAATCGAAGAAGGCAGCCGGATCGTTGCGAACCTCCGCTGGGGCTTCGTAGACGTCGAAATAAACATCCAGGGCTGGCCGATCATCGAGCGATTCCAGCGTGGTTCCCCGGCTTCCGGTCACCAGCATGGCTTCACTGAGGGGTTCCCAGCCGTGGGCAATGCCGATCGCCATGGGGGCGTTCGACGTGATCGCGGCGGCGACCACGGCATGGGTGAGGAGTTCACCGCGGTGGATCTGCTGGGTCGCCTGCAACGCCATGTCATCGCCGGCACATCCGCCCATCAGGGGCACACCGGCGCCGCTCACGTCGTAGGCGCCGCGCACCACCTCCATCTGGTCGCCGCAAAGACCATCGGCCAACAGGAACAACAGGGTGTGCTCCTTGCGTTCCAGCCGCTTGAGGCACTGGGCCGCCGTCTGGGCCGCATCGCGAAGCCCCGTGGCGGGGTCACCCAGTCCCACCCCGGTGGTCACGGCGAAGCCATCGCCGCCCAAGGCCCAGATCAGCAGCCCGCCGGTCATCGGATTGTTGCGCAGCAGCTCACCGGCGGTGGAACAGCCGATCACTTCCCCTGAGCCAATCGAGGCCTGAACGAGGCGGGAGATCTCGGCCAAGTTGTAGGCCGGCGAACAGAAAATGATCGTGAGTTTGGCATCGGCCCGCTCAACGATCGGGGCCATCGCCTCCCGGACCGCCAGCTCAGCCTCAGGATTGGTGGAGGAACCCACCTCGATCCAACGATCACCAGCGCTGGCTACGGCATCGGGGACTGGCTCGGAGATGGTCATGGATGAAGTGCGGGCAGGATGGTTGGATCAAGGTGAAGGCGGGCACCGATTCAATCCAACCCGTGCAAGACCTTCCTCGTGGCCCTGTGGGGGGACAGTCACGCCCCTCCCTGGTCACAGCTGGCAGTGTTCGCCAAGATCAACGCAAGAAGAGGCGTTGATTATTTCATCAGGACGAAAGTCAGTCTAGGGCTGTCGACAGAAAGCCGTTCAGCAGGCGGCGGACAGCCGCCGGTTTCAGCCCATGGCCTGGTGCACGGCGGCCAGGCCGAAGAGCAGGAACAGCCCCCCGCTAAGCCGGTAGAGCAGGCGTTCCGGCAGACGGGTTCCGACCCAGCGGCCCGCCCCCACCGCCAGGCCCGTGACCAGCCCATGGCCGAGCAGAGAACCCGCCAGCAGGGCCAAGAAACTGAACGCCGGCGCCGCGGCCAGAAAGATGGTGGTGAACTGAGTGCGGTCGCCCAGTTCGGCGATGAACACGAGCACAAAGGCCTCCCGAATCACGGCCCACCCCTTCGTGATCGGATGAAGGTTCTCGGCAGCATTCACCGCCTCCTCGACCGCCTCGGCCTCCTCCCCGGCCTTATCGGTGCCCATGGCCTGGGCATCCAACAGCAGCTTGATGCCGAAGGCCAGGAAGAGGCCGGCGGCCAGCCAGGGCACCAGGCCCTTCGGCAGAAGCTCCCGCAACCCGAAGCCCAGGGCCAGGGAGATCACCGTGACACAGGCCAAGGCAGCGAAGACCCCGATGAACACCCAGCGGGGGCGATGGCGCGCCGCCAGGATCAGGGCCATGAAGAAGGTTTTGTCTCCCAGTTCCGCCAGGGTGATGGCCGTGAGACTGGATCCGAAGGCCGCCAGGGTCGAATCGGGGGGGGGGACTGCTGTCATCTCTTGATCCTGATACCTGAGCGGGCCCATCGTCTGCATCAAGCCTCTCCAGACGGTGCTCCCGCAATCTCATGACCTACGGTGATTACCAATGGTTGCGGGGCGACCAGTGGGGCGCTGAATGGGTGATCCCGTGGACGCAAACAAGGGAGAGCCCAGCACGATGAACCCCCAGCGCGTTCGCTCCCAGCGGGTTCGGGTCAGACGCAAGCGAAGGCGCCCGCCCTCGATGCTGGAGCGAGCCCTCGGCCGTCCGCTTCGAGAGATCCTCACCGCCCTCGCCGGCATCCCGGCCGGGTTGCGCCGCCAGCCCCTGCTGCTGCTGGGGCTCGGCGGCGGCGGTCTCTGGCTGGCCTGGCCCTCGATTGCGCCCTTCCTCGACAGCGGCCGCACCACCTCCTCCCGGCCACCGATGGAGGTGATCTCGGTGTTCGTGGAGGATCCCCAGCGCACGGTGATGGCCATCAGGCTGTGGAAGGACAAACCGGGCTCGCTGCTGGTGCTCCAGGGCCGACCCTCCAGTCAGCAGGCGAACATCCGACAACTCAGGCAGCGGGGGGAGTTGCCCAGCGATGCACGCCGGATCATCAGCCTCGAGCCGGGCTGTGACACCGTGGGCCAGGTGGATGCCCTGGCCCGCCTGTTGGAGCCGATGAAACGCAAGGGGAATCTCACGATGGTCACGAGCCCCGCCCACCTCGGTCGGACCCTCGCGATCGCCCGGATCGTGATCGGGCCGATGGGCTGGACGGTGGCGGGCCAGGCGGCGGTCACCGGTGACAACCGGCCCGAGAGCGCCTGGCGCACCTGGCGAGACGAGGCCCGGGCCCATCTGCTGCGCCTCACCGGTCTCACCGGCAGCCAGGCCGACAGCACTTGCGACTGACGCCGATCGCCTGCTCAGGGCTGCGGAGCCTCCAGCCCGGGCTCCAGCAAGGCATGGCGCCTCGGCAAATTGCCAAAGTGCCGGTGGGCGATGGCGAGGAGTCCGGCTGGCCCTATCCCCCGGGCCTCCACGGTCTCCACCGCCACAATCCTGCCCAACAGGTCGGGGCGGTGGGTGTTGAGGTAATCGACCAGCACCTGGCGCATGTCGCTCGCCCCGGTGCCGTGGCCGAGCAGGAGAACCGCATCGGCCGCCGCGATGGCGGCGGTGATCTGGGCCAGGTAGGCGGTGTCCAGCGGGGCCCGCTGGCCGGCCACGTCCCGGTCGTGGCGGTGGGTCAGATTCTCGCCGCTGCCCCAAACGCCGTGGGGAAGGAGAACGCTGTGCTCCACCGCTTCGCCCCCGGGACCGGCCTCAAGCCGGAAGACCTCCGTGGCGTGATGGCTGAGGTGAAGCACCAGGCGCAGACCGAGATCGCCCCGGGGGGTCGGCGGATTAGCCAGCGGATGGTCCTGCTGCACCCCGGCAGCCTCCAGCAAGTGACGAACCCGCAGGATCGCCTCCGCGTCCAGATCGGGATGGTGCACCCCTTCGCCGATCCGGATCCAGGTGTCCTGGCCACCCGGCATGCGGATCCTGAGCCGGTGGTCGCCGACTGGATCCACCTCGGCCCCCAGGGCCCTGCAGAGGGCCTCCACCTCGTGGGCCCTCAGCCCATGGCGCAGGGGGTGGGCAAAGATCGCCTCCAGTGTGCGCTGGTGCTGGCGGTTCATGGCAAGCCAACAGGGTGCTCTGCAGTGACCCTATTGAGCTCCAAACCCGATGAAGCAGGGCGAAGCTGCTGCAGTGATCACGCCATCCATCACGCCAGCATCACCCCATCCACGCTGCGACCCACCAAGGGCTGGTGGTGCACCTCAGCCCACTGAACCAGTTGCTGCGCCTCCCAAAGGCTGTCGGCCCGGCGGCAGTGGCTGCGGGCATCGCACACCCGGTAGCGGCCATCGGCGGTCGGCTCGATGGTGGATCCGGCGGGCGTGGTGATCCTCTCCGCTTCCTGGCAGCCGGACGGGCTGGGGGTGCCGTTCAGGACCTGGGCCATCGTTCGTTTACCGCGCCATCCACACCTACTCCCGCAGCGGACCCCTGGAGGAGGGAGCGCAACCTCACGTAAGCCGACGCGGCTATCGCGAGGTGCTCGCCGCAGTGCCCCCTAGACATCAGCTCTGGTTACCGCCGAAGTCGTCCTCGTAGCCGGCGTAGGGATCGAATTCATTCCAGCCCGGGCTGGCATTGGAAAACAGACCGAAGCGGGCCGCCTCATCGTCGGCCAGGGTGTTGCCGGTGGGCACGGTGTCGCAGGTGATCGAGCCATCGGCACCGGTCACGCAGTTCTCGAAGCGAACCCCCGCCCGGAGCGGGGAAGCCGCGGCCAGCAGGAGGCCCAGCAGCGCCCCTCCGAGCAGGAGGCGAGCGCGCCCCGAGGGGCGATGCCCGCGGAACACGGAATCAGGAAGGGGCATGGCCCGTCCAGGCGAGGCCCCCCAGTCCATCGCTCCAGAGCGCAGGGCGCAAGACACCTGCTGAAATGGTGTCTTGATCCGATGCCCGCAGCCGATGTACACCGACTGGACCGCCGTGATCCTGCTCCTGTTCACCGCGGTGCCCCTGGCGGCTGTGGTGGGCACCAGCGTGTTCTTCATCCTGCGCGGGCAACGGAAACGCTGAAGCCAAAGGAAGAAAACAGCAGTTCCTGCTGCACGCTGCGACTCAGCTGCCCCTGCCCCAGGCACTCCAAACAGGTGCGGAACTGTTGATCACCCATACGGAGGATGCCGCTGCCGCCACACTGCGGGCAGGTGATCAGGGCGGGAACTTCAAGCTCCGCCGCAGGCAGGGCGTGGGAGGCGACCGGCGCTACCTCGGCTCCGAGCGGTGCCTGGGCCTCCGCAAGGGAGCCTTCGCCCACCTTGGGCGCCAGTTCGGCGCTGCGTTCGGATGTGAGGGTGGAAATCATGGGCAACGATCGCGGCCGGTTTTCATCTCCACACTGTGGCGGAGAAAAGTGGCCGTGATCCCGAAGCCTTCCTTAAAATCCGGAGCCCTCGGCCCGATCCACCGCAGGGGCCCGCAAACACCGCTCCAGATCCCCATTCCCCAGCGTCTGCAGGAGTTCGGCGGCCGACAGCCGACTGCCCGGCGGCACCAAGGCCAGGCTCGCCGCCAGCTCTCCCACCACGGCGGAGCCATCCAGGCCCCGGGCCCGGTAGCCCTCCAGCCCCTCGGCCCCCTCCCGTTTGCTGAGCCTCTGGCCGGCCCCATCGCGCCAGAGGGGTATGTGGCCGTAAACGGGTGGGGTCCACCCCAGGGCCGCCATCACCGCCACCTGGGGGCCCGTCGACGACCAAAGGTCGTCGCCGCGCAGCACATCGCTGATGCCGAGCGCCAGCTCATCCACGGCCGTGGCCAGGTGATAAGCGATCACCCCATCGGCCCGCCGCAACACGGTGTCGCCCACCTGGGAGGGGCCATCAAGGTCGCCGGGCCGGGAGAACCGCTCCCGCCACAGCATCCGACCTGGGGGCAGGCCCAGCCGCCAGCTGGGCAGACGGCCCCCATCCAGGCCCCACTGGCGAGGGCCCTGGCGGCAGAAACCCGGGTACACGCTCAGGGGGCCGTGGGGAGCCGAGATGTCGGCCAGCATCCGCCGGCTGCAGCGGCAGGGGTAGAGGACACCGCTGCGGCGCAGCGCTGACAGCACGGAGCCATAGAGCCCCCGTCGGTGGCTCTGCCGCACCGGCGGACCATCCCAGAACAGTCCGAGCCAGGCCAGGTCGGCCAACAGGGCTTCCTCCGCCCCGGGCCGGTTGCGGGGGGTGTCGAGATCATCGATGCGCAGCAGCCATTCGCCCCCCCGGAGGCGGGCCTCCAGCCAGCCGACCAGGGCGGTGCGCAGATTGCCCCGGTGCATGGCACCGGTGGGGGAGGGGGCGAAGCGGCCGCGGTAGCCCCTGCTGCGGCCAGCAACTCCGGCCTCGAGCAGGGCCGCGATAGGGGCCGGCAGGGGCAGCGGTACCCCCGATGGCCCAACCGCATCGCCGCAGGGTTCCGCCATGGCTGGTCCAACCAGAGCTCCATGCTGGCCCCTGGAGGGTTGGCCCGAGGCCCCAGATCAGGCCCGGCTGCATGACCAGCGGCGTGAAACGTGCCCGCTGCTGCCTCGTTCCTCCAAAAAAAACGGTCCGCGAGGACCGTGGAGCCGCATGCCGATCGTGGGACGGTGCGATGGGGCTCAGCCCTGCACCCGGTCCTTGAACAGCTTGCCGGCAGTGAAAGCAGGAACGCGCTTGGCCGGGATCTTGATCTTGTCGCCGGTCTTGGGGTTCAGGCCCTGGCGAGCGGAACGCTCGCGCGGTTCGAAGGAGCCGAAGCCCAGGATCGACACCTTTTTGCCTTCCACCACGGAATCGATGATGGTTTCGATGGCGGCGTCAACGACCAGGGAAACCTCGGTCTTGGTGAGTTCGGTGCGGGCGGCAACGAGATTAACGAGATCGGCTTTGTTCATGGTTCTTGTCAGGCCTCCGGATGGCGGTCGTGTCTTGGGGATCTTTGGGGATCTGGGGAGGCGAGTCGGAGATGGCCCGACCGCCAGGAATGAAGCGCGCCAATCGTATGGAGGTTGGAGCCAGGCTGCAACAAGGAAATCGGGGATTTCACAGCAGCCGGACCGCCAGGCGGCTACCTCCGGCCTGCCTCAGCCCCCCGCCAGCGGGTCGCTGGGAGCGCCAGGATCGGGCCGGAGGGTGGCCAGCAGGGCCGCGTCCCCGGTCACGATCCGCTCGCCCCGCAGGGCCCCGAGGCCGGCCCCGCTGGCGATCCAGCCCGGGGAACCGGCCGGCAGCCAGCGGAGCAGCTGCTCCACGCTGGCCACCTGGCGGGGCCAGTGGAACGTGTTGCGGCGCCGCAGCGGCGCCAGGGATCCGGGGCCCACGGGCACCAGCAGGCGCCCGCAGAACAGACCATCCCCGGCCGGACCATTCCCCAGGGCATGGAGCACGCAGGACCCCGGACTGGGCCCCGGGGTCCAGAGGAGGCGGACCCCCGGGGCGAGCTCCATTTCGTCGGCGAAGGTGAGCAGGGGATCCACCCCCGGCAGCAGGTAGGCCTCCTGCTCCTGCACCACCACGGGCCAGCCGAGCTGGTCCTGCAGGCGCCGGCACCGGCCATGGCCATCACGGCCGGTGAGCACAATTCGGCCCGACCCCGCCGCGCCGACGCGGCGCCCGCGCGAGGCCAGAAAGGCCAGGTTGGCCTGGCTGAGGGCGGGGCAGTCGATCAGCAGATCCAGATGCACCGTTTCCAGCAGCCAGGCACTGCCCCCCTGGCTGTCCCGGTTGGGGGCGAACAGCCAGAGCCCCGGCAGCACGGCGGCAGGGGGCCGGCCGGGCTCCAGGGATGGGGGGAGCTCCAGGCCGACGCCCTGGAGCGGGCCTGGGGCAGCCGCCGGAACCGCCGACCGGGGAGGCGACGGCTCCCCTCCCGGGAGGGATTCAGGATCCATCAGGGAACGGAGCACGATCCAGGCAGCTTGCCCGGCCGCTGGGCCCGCAGCCCTATCCATCCCTGAACTCCATGTCCGGACAGCCTTGCCGCACACCGACGTCGCCGAACCCGGGGATTAGCGTTGCTGGAAAGCACAAAGGCCCTTGCCGGCGTACCGGATCGGACAACCCTCGCCCCTGGGAGCGTCGATCACCCCGGCCGGTGTGAATTTCTCGGTGGTGGCCCCCCTGGCCACGCGGGTGGAGCTGTTGCTCTTCGCCGATGGCGGCGCCAGCGAGCCCGAACAGGTGATCGAATTGGACGGGCGGCACCGTTCCGGCGACCACTGGCATGTGGAGGTCGAGGGGGTCGGGCTGGGCTGCTGCTACGGCTACCGCGTGTTCGGCCCCCTGCAGAGCGGCAGCCACGGGTTCAACCCCTCGAAGGTGCTGCTCGATCCCTGTGCCCGGGCGATTGCCGGCTGGGACGTCTATGACCGGGGAGCGGCGGTGGGGGCCGTTCCCAACACCAGCTCCTGCCTCAAGGGGGTGGTGACCGAACGGGAGCGCTTCAATTTCGCCGCGGCCCCCCGGCCCCGCCACCGCTGGCAGAGCAGCGTGATCTACGAACTGCACGTGGGCGGCTTCACCCAGGGCCCCCACTGCCCGATGCCGGAGGACCGTCAGGGCACCCTGCTGGGCCTGATCACGGCACTGCCCCAGCTGCGCGAGCTGGGCATCACGGCGATCGAACTGTTGCCGGTGATGGCCTTCGACCCCCAGGACGCACCGGCCGGCCGGCACAACCACTGGGGCTACAGCCCGATCAGCTGGATGGCCCCCCACCCGGGCTACTTGGTGGACGCCGATCCCCTGGCCGCGCGCCGGGAGGTGCGCCAGCTGGTGGAGGCCTGTCACCGGGAGGGACTCGAGGTGATCCTCGATGTGGTCTACAACCACACCAGCGAGGGTAACCAGAACGGCCCCACCCTGAGCTGGCGGGGCTTCGCTGATTCCCTCTACTACCACCAGAACTCCCGCGGGGACTACCTCGATGTGAGCGGCTGCGGCAACAGCATCGCCGCCAACCGGCCCCTGGTGCGGCACCTGATCCTCGAATCGCTGCGCTGCTGGGCGGTGGAGCTGGGCATCGATGGCTTCCGCTTCGACCTGGGCATTGCCCTGAGCCGCGGCGAGGAGCTGGCCCCCCTGGACCTCCCGCCCCTGTTCGAGGCGATGGAGGCCGATCCCGACCTGGCCGACCTCAAGCTGATCAGCGAGCCGTGGGACTGCGGCGGCCTCTATCGCCTCGCCGATTTCCCCGCCCGCCGGGTGGCTGGCTGGAACGGCCGCTTCCGCGACGACCTGCGCCGCTTCTGGAAGGGCGATGAGAAAACGGTGTGGCCCCTGAGCCAGCGGCTGGCCGGCAATCCGGATCTGTTCGGCGGCCAGGCGGCTCCCCTGGGCCGCACGATCACCTTCCTCACCGCCCACGACGGCTTCACCCTGGCCGATCTGGTGAGCTACGACCGCAAGCACAACCTGGCCAACGGAGAAAACGACCGCGACGGCGACAACCACAACAACAGCTGGAACCACGGCGTGGAGGGGCCCAGCAGCGACCCGGCCGTGAACGCCCTGCGGAACCGCCAGATCCGCAACCTGCTGGCCAGCCTGCTCCTGGCGCCTGGCGTACCGATGCTGCTGATGGGGGATGAGGTGCGCCGCAGCCAGGGGGGCAACAACAACACCTGGTGCCAGAACAATCCCCTGGGCTGGATGCATTGGCAGCCCGACGACGACGACCTGGCCCTGCGGCGCTTCCTGCAGCGCCTGCTCGCCCTGCGGCGGCAGCTCGCCCCCCTGATCAACCCCGAACTTCCCTTCGGGGAGGGCCAGCTGCGCCGGGCCGGCGATGGGGGCCCGCCCTGGCGCCAGTGGCACGGCGTCGAACTGGACCAGCCCGACTGGGCGAGCTGGTCGCACTGCTTGGCGTGGAGCCTGCAGGACCCGATGCGGGGCGCGCTCCTCTGGTGCGGCCTCAACGCCTACTACCAACCGATGACCTTCGCCCTGCCCCACTGCCCCACGGGCTGGCAACAGGTGATCAACACGGCCGAGCCGGTGGATCAGGATTTGCCCGAACAGCCGCAACCCTTCCACGGAGCCCAGGCTTCCCTGGAAAGCCGCAGCCTGGTGCTCCTGGTGGCCCAGCCGCTGCTGGTGTGACTCACGGGGCCGGGGGCCTGGGCTGGGTCCAGCGCCGGTAAAGCCACAGGCCCCCGGCGCCCCAGAGCAGGCTCCAGAGCACGAAGGTGGTGGCGGTGCCGAGCTGGCCGGTTTCGAGGGAATACACGCCGGCGTTGATCAGCCCCGCGTCCACCAGGGAGCCGCCGATGCCCCAGCCCAGCACCCAGGTGAACAGGAAGCCGATCGCCTGGAGGTTGCCGGTCATGGAGCAGGGCGGTGAAGGGGTGATCAGGATGGCGCGCCGGCCGCCTGGAAGCGGCGGTTCACCTCGTTCCAGTTCAGCAGGGGCCACCAGGCCTGGATGTAGTCGGGCCGGCGGTTCTGGTAGGTGAGGTAGTAGGCGTGCTCCCACACGTCGAGGCCCAGCAGCGGTGTGCCCCGCTCAAGGCCGGCCAGGTCCATCAGCGGGTTGTCCTGGTTGGCGGTGCTGGTGATCGCCAGGCTGCCATCGGGCCGGCGGATCAGCCAGGCCCAGCCGGAGCCGAAGCGGGCCGCCGCCGCCTGGCTGAACTGCTGTTGCAGCGCCTCCAGCGAGCCGAAGCTGCCGGTGATCGCCGCCAGCAGCTCGGGGGAAGGGGAGCCGCCCTGGCCCAGCGGTGCCATCACCGCCCAGAACTGGCTGTGGTTCCAGTGGCCGCCGCCGTTGTTGCGCACCGCCTCCGGGAAACGGGAGATCCGGCCCTGCAACGCCTCCAGGCTGAGGTCGGCCAACGCCGGGTTGGCCTTGATTTGGGCATTGAGGTTGGCCACGTAGGCGCCGTGGTGGCGATCGTGGTGGATCGTCATCGTGGTGGCGTCGATCGCCGGCTCGAGGGCATCGGCGGCGTAGGGAAGCGGCGGCAGGGAGAAATCAGCCCAGGCGGGCAGGGCGGTGGCCAGCAGCAGCATCAGGGCCGCCGCAAGGCTGAGCAAGCGGCGGGGGGGGAACGAGAAGGACATCGGAAACAACGAAGCGGGCGGCGGGAATCGAACCCGCATCATCAGCTTGGAAGGCTGAGGTTTTACCACTAAACTACGCCCGCGCAATCACCAACCTGGCGAATTAACCTAAAGGAATGAATCAAATCAGCGAATATTCGCCACTGAGTTTCCTAAAGATATTGCCGCATCCAAGCTGAGGCCAATGGCATCAAGCCGGCTGGTCAACCTGGTGACAAGCCACCAGGCTGTCCCATTATGGCGTACCCAAGGCCACAGCCTTTGAGCTCCCCCGCCGCGCTTGCCAGCGCCACCCCCGCCTCGACGCTGCGCCCCACCGACCCCGACCTGCTGCCCAAGGCCCAACGCCGCCGTCTGCTCCTCTCCTACGGCCTCGGCGACGCCGGCACCGGCATGGCCGCCTCCCTGATCGGCTTCTACCTGTTCATCTTCTACACCTCGGCCGCCGGGCTGCCGGCCTGGATGGCGGGGCTGGTGCTGATGGTGGCCCGGCTCTGGGATGCCATGAACGACCCGGTCGTGGGTTGGCTGAGCGATCACACCCGGACCCGCTGGGGCCCGCGCCTGCCCTGGATCTTCGTCAGCGCCGTGCCGCTGGGGGCGGCGATGGCGGCGATGTGGTGGCTCCCCCCCGGCGGCATCTGGATGAAGTTCTGGGTGTTTGTGGCGATCTCGGTGCTTGCCAACTCCCTTTACACCTGCGTGAACCTGCCCTATTCAGCCCTGCCGGCCGAACTCACCGAAAGCACCACGCTGCGCACCCAGCTCAACACCAGCCGCTTCACCGGTTCGATCATCGCCAGCCTGATCGGCATCGTGCTCGGCGGCATCCTGCTGAAGGACCACCACATCGCCGGTAACTACCTGCGACTCGGCCTTCTTTCCGGCACCGTCATCGCCGTTTGCACCCTGCTCTGCGCCTGGGGCATCGCCCCTGCCGCCCGCCTGGCCAGCCAACCCCAGCTGGAAAGCGGCTCCACCCGCCGCCAGTTGCGTCGCGTGCGCAGCAATGGCCGCTTCCTGATGGTATTGGGCCTCTACCTGATGCTCTGGTGCGCCCTGCAGATCATGCAGACCGCCGCCCTGATCTACCTGCCGGTGGTGATGCGGCTGCCGGAGAGCTGGAGCAACTGGATCCTGCTGCCCTTCCAGATCATGACCCTGGTGGGCCTGCAGATCTGGACCCGGGTGGCGGCGGTGCGGGGGCGGGTGCAAGCCCTGCGCTGGGGCACCAGCCTTTGGATCGTCGGCTGCTTGGCGGCGATGCTGATGCTGCCCCTGGATGCGGCGGTGGCCCCCACGGGCTCCCTGGGCAATGGGGTGCGGCTCGTGATGCTGCTCGCCGCCATCCTGCTGGTGGGTCTCGGCGCCTCGACCGCCTACCTGATTCCCTGGTCACTGCTGCCCGATGCGATCGATGCCGACCCCGAGAAGCCGGCCGGCCTGTTCAGCGCCTGGATGGTGCTGGGCCAGAAGGTCTGCATCAGTGTGGCCCTGTTCCTGTTCGGCAACCTGATGAGCCTCAGCGGCTACCAGGCCTCCCGCGGCATCCTCCAACCCGATTCGGCCCTGGTGGCGATCCGGCTCTGCATGGGCCTGATTCCGGCGGTGCTGGTGGTGCTCGGCCTGGTGATCATGCGGAACTGGCCGGAGCGGGGGCTGCACCTGCAGGCCCAAAGCCGATGAAAATGGCCTGGAGCCGCGGCCTGAGGGCGATGGGCATCGGTCAGCCCCCTACCCG
>Ga0310330_100144_pt1 | contig 20110 bp, 19 predicted proteins | sample LakMicDCLTotalB5_FD_195544 | JGI IMG/M metagenome (GOLD analysis project Ga0310330, IMG submission 195544) | Enriched freshwater cyanobacterial communities from Lake Michigan, Michigan, United States - MI23.DCL.Total.B5 (v2) (version 2) | ecosystem: Environmental > Aquatic > Freshwater > Lake... | reverse complement strand
GCACTGGCGGTCCCGGCAGCCCCCGCCCAGCCCACGGCGCCGCTACCGCCAGTGCCGTAGCCAGGGAATCAGAGAGCCAGGGAGTTAGAGCCTGGCGATGGCGGCCTTGGCGTCTTTGATGTCCTGCTTGCGCCGTTCCTCATGGCGCTTGTCGTGCAGCTTGCGGCCCTTGGCCAGCCCGATCGTGAGCTTGATCCAGGAGCCCTTGAGGTGCAGGTTGAGCGGGATCAGGGTGAGGCCTTTCTGATCGAGGGCCACCCGCAATTTTTCGATTTCGCGGCGGTGGGCCAGCAGTTTGCGTACCCGCAGGGGCTCGTGGTTGAAGTAGGCCCCGGCATGGCTATGGGGCGAGATGTGGACGTTGTGCAGTTGCAGCTCCCCCTTGCGGATTAGGCAAAAGCCGTCACGCAGGTTGCACTGGCCGGCCCGGATCGATTTCACCTCGGTGCCCACCAGTTCCAGGCCGCATTCGAGTGTTTCGAGGATCTCGTACTGGTGGCGGGCGAAGCGGTTGTCGGCCAGCAGCTTGTTGGCGGCATCGCGCTGGGCCTTGGCGCCCTTCTTGCCCCCGCCCTTGGCCATCGCTGCTCCGCAACCGTCCCCTGGATCTCCCGACCCTAGGGAGCCCCCGGTACCCTCGCTGCATGGCCATCGTTTCCTCGGGATCCCCGGCGCCCCGCGGCCGCCCCAGCCGCGAAGACAGCCGCTCGGACGTGCCGCCGCCGCCGCGCCTGGTCGACCCGGCCCCTGGGCCGGAGGAGGCTGCGGCGGGAAGGGTGAGCGATGGGGTGGCCGCCTCCCGCGAAGACGGTCTGCGGCCCCGGCGGCTGGCTGACTACATCGGCCAGAGCGAGCTCAAGCAGGTGCTGGCCATCGCCGTGGAAGCCACCCGCGCCCGCCAGGAGGCGCTGGATCACGTGTTGCTCTACGGCCCACCCGGCCTGGGCAAAACCACCATGGCCTTGGTGCTGGCTGAGGAGTTGGGGGTGCGTTGCCGCATCACCAGTGCGCCGGCCCTGGAGCGCCCGCGCGACATCGTCGGCCTGCTGGTGAACCTCCAGCCCCATGAGCTGTTGTTCATTGACGAGATCCACCGGCTTAACCGGGTGGCCGAGGAGATCCTCTATCCGGCCATGGAGGACTGTCGCCTCGACCTCACCGTGGGCAAGGGCACCACGGCCCGCACCCGCAGTTTGGATTTGCCGCCCTTCACCTTGGTGGGGGCCACGACCCGGGCCGGATCCCTGAGCTCGCCGCTACGGGATCGCTTTGGCCTGATCCAGCGGCTGGAGTTTTACGGCCTCGACGACCTCCAGGCGATTGTGGAGCGGGCTGCGGGCTTACTGCAGATCGACTTGGAGCCCGATGCGGCCCTGGAAGTGGCGCGCCGTTGCCGTGGCACCCCCCGCATCGCCAACCGCCTGCTGCGCCGCGTGCGCGATGTGGCCTCGGTGCGGGGCCACGGCCGGATCGGTGCGGCGCTGGTGGCCGAGGCCCTCAGCCTGCATCGCGTCGACGACCGCGGCCTCGATGCCAGTGACCGGCGCCTGCTCACCTTGATGCTGGAGGGCTACGGCGGCGGCCCCGTGGGCCTCGACACCCTGGCCGCAGGCCTGGGCGAAGATTCCGCCACCCTGGAAGCGGTGGTGGAGCCCTACCTGTTGCAGCTGGGCTTCCTGCAGCGCACCCCCCGCGGCCGGATGGTCACGCCGGCGGGCCGCAACCACCTGGGCTGGCCCACCGGGGCGTTGGCATGAGCGGGCTCCGGTCGTGATGGCCACCCTGTTGGCCCTGCTGCTGGGTTGGCAGGTGCTGGTGACTCCGGCGGTCTCCCCCGTTCCCCTACCCCAGTTGTTTGACCAGGCCCTGAGCGCCAGCCGAGCGGGGCGCTTCGCCGAGGCCCTGCCCCTCTGGAATCAGGTGCTGGAGGTGGCCCCGGGCGATGCGGCGGCCTGGAGCAACCGCGGCAACGTGCAGCTGGCCCTGGGCGATCCCCGGGCCGCCATCGCCGACCAGACCCGGGCGATGGCCCTCGATGGGGAGAGTCCCGATCCCCACCTCAACCGCGGCACCGCCGAGGAGGCCCTGGGCGAGTGGGCCGCCGCCGAGGCCGATTATCGCTGGATCCTGGAGCGGGCCCCGCACGACGGGGGCGAGCCGCGGGCTTCGGCCCTTTACAACCTCGGCAATGTGCAGGGCTCCCTGGGCGACTGGGCCGCTGCCCGCAGCAGCTTTGAGGCGGCGTCCCTGGCCCGGCCCGGGTTTGCCATGGCCCGCTCCAGTGCCGCCCTGGCCGCCTTTCAGCTGGGGGATCGGGCGGCAGCCGAGCGCGAGCTGCGCAACCTGATTCGCCGCTACCCCCTGTTTGCCGATGCCCGTGCCGCGTTCACGGCCCTGCTGTGGCAGAAGGGGGCCAGCGGTGAGGCGGAGAGCAACTGGGCCGCAGCCTCCGGACTCGATCCGCGCTACCGCCAGCAAGAATGGTTGCGATCGACGCGGCGCTGGCCCCCCGAGCCGGTGGAAGCTCTGGCGCAATTCCTGGCCTTGTCTTCCTGAACACGGCTTCTTGAATCCGGCGACCTGAATGACCGCGACACCCTGCACCCTGAATTGGCATGAGCTGGGGCTCCACGACACCCTGGCCGCGGTGTTGCCGGAGCTGATCCAGTTGCGGCGCCACATTCACCGCCATCCCGAGCTCAGCGGCCACGAACAACAGACCGCTGCCCTGGTGGCCGGGGAGCTGCGCCGCTGGGGCTGGCAGGTGCGCGAGGGCGTCGGCCGCACCGGCGTGGTGGCCGAACTGGGGCCGCAGCGGGGCGCTGATGGCCGGCCCTCGCCCCTGGTGGCCCTGCGGGTGGACATGGATGCCCTGCCGGTGGAGGAGCGCACCGGCCTCGATTACGCCTCCACCCAGCAGGGCCTGATGCATGCCTGTGGCCACGACCTGCACACCGCGGTGGGGCTGGGGGTGGCGCGGCTGCTCGCCGGGTTGGCTGAGCGCGCCCCCGAGCGGCTCACGGCCAGGGTGCGGCTGCTGTTCCAGCCCGCGGAGGAAACGGCCCAGGGCGCAGCCTGGATGAAGGCCGATGGCGCCATGGAGGGGGTGGATGCCCTGTTCGGCGTGCACGTGTTTCCCAGCCTGCCGGCGGGCACGATCGGCGTGCGCAGCGGCAGCCTCACTGCGGCGGCGGGGGAGCTGGAGGTGGAGGTGCTCGGCGAGGGCGGCCACGGCGCCCGGCCCCACCAGAGCACGGATGCCATCTGGATTGCGGCCCGGGTGGTGAGCGGCCTGCAGGAGGCGATCAGCCGCCGCCTCGATGCCCTCCACCCGGTGGTGGTGAGCTTCGGCCGGATCGAGGGCGGCAAGGCCTTCAACGTGATCGCCGACCACGTGCGTCTGCTGGGCACGGTGCGTTGCCTGGACACGGACGTGCACGCCCAGCTGCCGGGCTGGATTGAAGACACCGTGCAGGCTCTCTGTCAGGGCCATGGCGGCGAGGCTCGGGTGCGCTACCGGGTGATTTCGCCGCCGGTGCACAACGATTCAGCCCTCACCGAACTGGTGGCTGAAGCCGCGGTGGAACTGCTAGGCCGCTCCCAGGTGCAGTGGCTGGAGCAGCCGTCGCTCGGCGCTGAGGATTTCGCCCACTTGCTCGAGGACACCCGCGGCACGATGTTTCGGCTCGGTGTGGCGGGGCCGCAGGGCTGCACGCCCCTGCACAGCAACACCTTTGCCCCCGATGAGGCGGCCCTGCCGGTGGGCATCCAGGTGCTCACCTGGAGTCTGCTGCGCTGGATGGAGCGGCGGCCATGAGACAACGGCCCTGGCTGCGGGGATGGCTGGCGCTGGCCTCGCCCCTGCTGATCCTGCTGGCCCTGCTGGTGTTGCTGCAGCGCCGCGGCGTCGACCGCTTGCCGGCTTTGCCAGCGCTGCTGATCGGCACGGGCCTGCTGGTTACCAGTGCCCTGGGCCGCCGGCGGCGGCGGCGGGAGTTGCTGGCGGCCCTGCGCCACGATGGAGGGGTATGACCAACCCCTCCCCCGATCTGGCCGCCCTGCGCGACGCCATCATCTCCGGCGATCCCAGCCGGGCCATGCCTGCCCTGGTGGGCCTGCGGGAGGTGCCGGTGGATCAGGCCGTGCCGCTGTTGCTGCTGGGGCTGGAGCAGGGGATCTTCATGGTGCGCTCGCTCAGCTGTGCCGGTCTGGGCGTGAAGCAGAGCGAGGAGGGCTGGCAGGCCCTGGTGAATGCCGTCCAACACGACGAGGATGCCAATGTGCGGGCGGAAGCCGCCAACTCCCTGGTGAGCCACTCCCTGGAGCGGGCCTGGACCCTGCTGCGGGAGGTGTTTGCGGCCGACCAGCAGTGGCTGGTGCGCTGCAGCATTCTTTCCGCCTTGGCCGAGCAGCCCACCATTGATCCGGCCTGGTTGCTGGAGCTGGCGGCGATGGCCATCAGCGACGCCGACGGCACCGTGCGGGTGGGTGGGGCCGAGATCCTGGGCCGCCTGGTGCACGACCACAGCGATGGCCAGGCCCGAGCCCTGCTGCAACAGCTTCAGGCTGACACCGACCACCGGGTGGTGGCCGCGGCACTGAACGGGTTGCAGGGCTGAGCCCCAGCCGGTTTCGGCCTTGCTAGGTTTCGTTTGTCACTAGGGGTGCCCCGCTGCCGGCCCAATCCGCCGTGCAGCCTCGGGCTGAGATCACACCCTCCGAACCTGATCCGGGTCATGCCGGCGCAGGGAAGTGGAAACGAACTCGGCTCGGCTCTGGACCCCCTCCGCCCACGGGCGGACCCTGTTCTTCGCCACAGCCCGTCATGCGCAGCGCCTGGATCGAGAAGCGTCGCGGCACCGCGAACTATTCCCAGATGCATTACGCCCGCCAGGGCGTGGTGACCGAAGAGATGGCCTTCGTGGCCCAGCGGGAAAACCTGCCCGAATCGCTGGTGATGGAGGAGGTGGCGCGGGGCCGGATGATCATCCCTGCCAACATCAACCACCCCAACCTGGAGCCGATGGCGATCGGCATCGCCAGCCGCTGCAAGGTGAACGCCAACATCGGCGCCTCCCCCAATGCTTCCGATCTGGATGAGGAGGTGGCCAAGCTGCGCCTGGCGGTGAAATATGGCGCCGACACGGTGATGGATCTCTCCACCGGCGGCGTGAATCTCGATGAGGTGCGCACGGCGATCATCAACGCGTCGCCGGTGCCGATCGGCACGGTGCCCGTGTATCAGGCGCTCGAGAGCGTGCATGGCTCCATCGAGAAGCTCGATGCCGACGACTTCCTGCACATCATTGAGAAGCACTGCCAGCAAGGGGTCGATTACCAGACGATCCACGCCGGCTTGTTGATTCAGCACCTGCCGCTGGTGAAGGGTCGCATCACCGGCATCGTGAGCCGGGGTGGCGGGATCCTGGCCCAGTGGATGCTGTATCACCACAAACAGAATCCCCTGTTCACCCATTTCGATGACATCATCGAAATCTTCAAGCGCTACGACTGCACCTTCTCCCTGGGCGATTCGCTGCGGCCGGGTTGCCAGCACGACGCCTCCGATGCCGCCCAGCTGGCTGAGCTGAAAACCCTGGGCCAGCTCACCCGCCGCGCCTGGGAGCACGACATCCAGGTGATGGTGGAGGGTCCGGGCCATGTGCCGATGGATCAGATCGAGTTCAACGTGAAAAAGCAGATGGAGGAGTGCAGTGAGGCACCCTTCTATGTGCTGGGTCCGCTGGTGACCGACATTGCCCCCGGTTACGACCACATCACCAGCGCCATTGGCGCGGCCATGGCCGGTTGGTATGGCACAGCGATGCTTTGCTACGTGACCCCGAAGGAGCACCTGGGCTTGCCCAACGCCGAAGATGTGCGTGAAGGCCTGATCGCCTACAAGATCGCTGCCCACGCTGCCGACATCGCCCGCCATCGCCCCGGCGCCCGCGACCGCGACGACGAACTCAGCCGCGCCCGCTACGCCTTCGATTGGAACAAGCAGTTTGATCTCTCGCTCGATCCTGAGCGAGCCCGCGAGTATCACGACGAAACCCTGCCGGCCGACATCTACAAGCAGGCTGAGTTTTGCTCGATGTGCGGGCCCAAGCACTGTCCGATGCAAACCAAGATCACCGATGAGGATCTGGCGGGGCTGGAGCAGGTGCTGGCGGAGCAGAAGGCAGGCGAAGCGGCAGCCGTCTGAGCTCGTCACGATTGCCTTTGTTCAGCGCAGGCAAGCCCGGGTTCGTCCCGGGCTTTTTTGTGGTTTTTCAGGCCGATTGAAGCCAACAAAGAAACCAATAACAAGCCAATAAAAAAGCCCCACCAATCATTGGCGGGGCTGGGATTGATCAGGCGGTTGGGAATGGCTGACTCAGCCCAGAGCCTTGGCCTGGGCCACCACGTTGTCGACGGTGAAGCCAAACTTCTCGAGGCAGACCGGACCAGGTGCCGAGGCACCGAAGCGGTCGATCGAGATGGTGGCGCCGTCGAAGCCGGTGTACTTGTGCCAGCCGAAGCTGCTGGAGGCTTCCACCACAACCCGCTTGCGGCAGGCGGCGGGCAGCACGCTCTCGCGGTAGGCGGCATCCTGCTCTTCAAACAGCTCGATGCAGGGCATCGACACCACCCGCACGTTCTTGCCTTCGGCGCGCAGCTGGGCGGCGGCCTTGGTGCAGAGCTCCAGCTCGGTGCCGGTGCCGATCAGGATCAGATCGGGGCTGCCGTTGCTGTCTTCCAGGATGTAGCCCCCCTTGGCCACATGGGCTGCTGCGGAACCGGCCTGGTTGGCCATGGCCTGGCGGCTGAGGGCCAGCACCGTGGGGCGCTTGCGGTTGGTGACGGCCACCTGGTAGGCGCCCATGGTTTCGTTGCCATCGCCGGGGCGGATCACCAGCAGGTTGGGGATGGCGCGCAGGTTGGCGAGGGTTTCCACCGGCTGGTGGGTGGGGCCGTCTTCGCCCAGGCCGATCGAGTCGTGGGTGAGCACGTAGATGCAGCCCAGCTCGCTCAGGGCGGACAGGCGCATGGCGCCGATCATGTAGCCGGCAAACACGAGGAAGGTGCCGCCGTAGGGGATCAGGCCGCTGCCGTGATAAGCGATGCCGTTCATGATCGCCGCCATGGCGTGCTCGCGCACACCGAAGTGCAGGTAGCGGTTGGCCTCACCACCCTTCTGGAAGCTGGCCTCGCCCTTGATGTCGGTGAGGTTGGAGTGGGTGAGGTCGGCGGACCCGCCGATCAGTTCGGGCAGGTTGGGGCCGAAGGCATTCAGGGCGTTGTAAGAGTGCTGGCGGGTGGCCAGTCCCTTGTCGTCGGGGCTGAAGCTGGGCAGGGAGGCATCCCAACCCTGGGGCAGTTCACCGCGGAGCTGGCGCTCGAATTCGGCTGCTTCGGCGGGGTACTGGCTGCGGTAGGTGGCCAGGGTGGCATTCCAGGCCGATTCCAGAGCCTCACCGCGGCTGATCGCTTGGCGCCAGTGGTCGTAGGCGTCCTGGGGGACTTCGAAGGGGCCGTAGCTCCAGTCGAGGGCCTTGCGGGTGAGCTCGGCCTCATCGGCGCCGAGGGCCGCGCCGTGGACGCCGGCGGTGTTGGCCTTGTTGGGGGAGCCATAGCCGATGGTGGTGGTCACCTTGATCAGGCTGGGCTTGTCGGTGACGGCCTTGGCGGCCTCAATCGCCCGGGCAATGCCTGCCACGTCGGTGTTGCCATCCGCCACGTGCTGGACATGCCAGCCGTAGGCCTCATAGCGCTTCATCACGTCCTCGGTAAAGGACACGGCGGTGTTGCCGTCGATGGTGATGTGGTTGTCGTCGTAGAGGGCGATCAGCTTGCCGAGGCCGAGGTGGCCGGCCAGGGAGGCGGCCTCACCGCTCACGCCCTCCTGGTTGCAGCCGTCGCCCATGATCACGTAGGTGTAGTGATCGACGAGTTCACAGCCGGGCTTGTTGAACTTGGCGGCCAGGTGCGCTTCGGCGATCGCCAGACCCACGGCGTTGGAGATGCCCTGACCCAGGGGGCCGGTGGTGACCTCAACGCCTGGGGTTTCGAAGGTTTCGGGGTGGCCGGGGGTGCGGCTGCCCCACTGGCGGAACTCCTTGATGTCCTCGATGGTCACCGAGTCGTAGCCCGTGAGGTGCAGCAGGGCGTAGAGCAGCATGCAGCCGTGGCCTGCCGACAGCACGAAGCGGTCGCGGTTGAACCACTTGGGGTTCTTGGGGTTGTGCTTGAGCACCTGGTCCCACAGCGCGAACGCCATCGGTGCGCAGCCCATGGGCAGCCCCGGGTGGCCGGAGTTCGACTTGTTGATCGCGTCGATGGCCAGGAAGCGGATGCTGTTGACGCAGAGCGATTCGACGGACGTGGAAGGGGCGACGACCATGGCTAAGGCAGGTACGAGTTAGGGAGAGGGAGGGTCACGCCATGCGGCGGAACGCCAGGCAGACGTTGTGACCGCCAAACCCGAAGGAGTTGGAGAGCACCACGTTGAGGGTGTGTTCCCTGGCCTGGTTGGGAACCACATCCAGATCACAGGCCGGATCCGGATTTTGGTAATTGATGGTAGGTGGCACCAGGTTGTGCTCCATGGCCATCACCGCCGCGACCGCTTCGATGCCTCCGCTGCCTCCGAGGAGGTGACCGGTCATCGACTTGGTGGAGCTCACCGGAATCCGGTAGGCCCACTCACCGAGGGCGCTCTTGATGGCGGAGGTCTCGTTGCTGTCGTTGGCCTGGGTGCTGGTGCCGTGGGCGTTGACGTAATCGACGGCCTCGGGCTCGAGCTGGGCATCCCGCAGGGCCAGGCGCATCGCCTCGGCCCCACCGATTCCCCCGGGGGAGGGGGAGGTGATGTGGTGGGCGTCGCAGGTCATGCCGTAGCCCACCACCTCAGCCAGGATCTGGGCCCCCCGGGCTTTGGCGTGGTCCAGACTCTCGAGCACCAGCACGCCGGCGCCCTCGCCGATCACGAAGCCGTTGCGCTCCGCGTCGAAGGGTCGGCTGGCTGTGGCGGGATCGTCGTTGCGGAAGGACAGGGCCTTGGCACTGGCAAAACCGGCCACCCCCAACGGGGTGATCGCCGACTCAGCCCCGCCCGCCACCATCACGTCAGCAAGGCCCAGCTGGATCAGCCGGTAGGCATCCCCGATGGCATTGGAGCCGGCCGCGCAGGCCGTGGCCACTGCGCTGCTGGGACCTTTCGCACCGAGGGCGATCGCCGCCAGGCCGGTGGCCATGTTGGGGATCATCATCGGCACGCAGAACGGGCTGACCCGATCGGGGCCGCGATCCTTCAGCACGTGGGCCTGGCTTTCCATCATCAAGAGGCCGCCGACCCCGGATCCGATGGCGGTGCCGACCCGATGCTGGTTGGATTCGTCAATGGTCAGGCCGGCATGGGCGACGGCCTGTTTGGCGGCCACCACGCCGAACTGGCAGAATCGGTCCCAGCGCTTGGATTCCTTGAGCTCCAGCCAACCGGAGGGATCGAAATCCTTGACTTCGGCGGCAAAGCGACAGGCGTGACGGCTGGCGTCAAACAGGGTGATCCCCGCCACGCCATTGCGTGCCGTACTCAGACCTTCCCAGTAGCTGGAAACGTCATTGCCGATCGGTGTGACCGCGCCGAGGCCGGTGACGACGACGCGCTGGAGACCCTGCACCATGGGGTGGCTCAGGCCTGCTTGTCCTGGATGAACTTGACGGCGTCACCCACGGTGGTGATGCCTTCGGCGGCCTCGTCGGGAATTTCGATGTCGAAGGCCTCTTCCAGGGCCATCACCAGCTCGACGGTGTCGAGGGAGTCGGCGCCCAGATCGTTTTGGAAGTTGGATTCGGTCTTCACTTCCCCGGCATCAACGCTGAGCTGCTCGGCAACGATCGAGCGCACTTTCTCGAAGATCGCTTCCTGGGACATGGCCGCTGTGAGAGTCGACGCACTCTACGGGTCACCCCGCAGGACACCCCCCGGCGTATGAACAAGGGTGACGGGCTGCGGGGAGGCCGACTTCGGGTCGGAGGGCTTTGGGTACGTTGGGCTCCACGCCGTCCGTCACTGGACCATGTCCCACGCCGTCAAGATCTACGACACCTGCATTGGCTGCACCCAGTGCGTGCGTGCCTGCCCTCTCGATGTTCTCGAGATGGTGCCCTGGGACGGCTGCAAAGCCGGTCAGATCGCCTCCTCGCCCCGCACGGAAGACTGCGTGGGCTGCAAGCGCTGTGAAACCGCTTGCCCCACCGACTTCCTCAGCATCCGGGTTTATCTGGGCGATGAGACCAGTCGCTCCATGGGTCTCTCCTACTGAGTTCGGTTTCTCGGCGTCACTGCCAATAAGCTCAAGCCCGGCCCTTCGCCGGGCTTTTTTTGCGCCCCTCGCTGGCCCTGGCCTATGTGCGGCATCGTTGCCCTGATCGGATCGCGGGAGGCGGCTCCCCAGCTGCTGGAGGGCCTGCGTCAGCTCGAATACCGGGGCTATGACTCGGCCGGGATCGCCACGGTGGACGCAGAGACGGGCCAGGGGCCCGGCCGGCTCCACTGCCTCAAGGCCGAGGGCAAGCTGGTGAATCTCACGGCGCGGTTTGACGCCCAGGGGGCACCGGGCCACTGCGGCATCGGCCACACCCGCTGGGCCACCCACGGCAAGCCCGAGGAGCGCAACGCCCACCCCCACCTCGATGGCAGCGGTCAGGTGGCGGTGGTGCAGAACGGCATCATTGAGAACTTCCGCACGCTGCGGGAGGAGCTGCAGGCGGAAGGCGTGGTGTTCCGCTCCGAGACGGACACAGAGGTGATTCCCCATCTGCTGGCGTGTCAGCTGGCTCGGCTCGCCGGAGAGGGTCGCAAGCCCAGCGGCGCCCTGTTGTTGCAGGCGGTGCAGCAGGTGTTGCCCCGGCTCCAGGGGGCCTATGCCCTGGCGGTGGTGTGGGCGGAGGTACCGGGGGCTCTGGTGGTGGCCCGTAAGGCGGCGCCCCTGCTGATCGGCTTGGGCGAGGGGGAGTTTCTGTGTGCCAGTGACACCCCGGCTCTGGCGGGTTTCACCCGCACGATTCTGCCGATGGAAGACGGCGAGGTGGCCCTGCTCACGCCCCTGGGCATCGAGCTCTATGACGCCGCCGGAGAACGGGTGCAGCGCAGCCCCAGCCTGCTGAGCGGCACCGAACACGTGGCGGACAAGCGCAGCTTCCGCCACTTCATGCTCAAGGAGATCCACGAGCAGCCGGAGACGGCTGCCCTGTGGGTGGCCCGCCACCTGCCGGAGGCCGTGGCCGGCCAGGTCACCCCCTTGGTGGCCCTGCCCCTGGCGACGGAGGTGTTTGAGGGGGTGGAGCGGATCCAGATCCTGGCCTGCGGCACCAGCCGCCATGCCGCCCAGGTGGGGGCCTATCTGCTGGAGCAGCTGGCGGGCATCTCCACAAGCGTCTTTTACGCCAGTGAGTTTCGCTATGCGCCGCCGCCGCTGTCGGCCCACACCCTCACGATCGGGGTGACCCAGTCGGGGGAAACCGCGGACACCCTGGCGGCCCTGGCGATGGAACAGGAGCGGCGCCAGTTGGTGGCTGATCCCGCCTATGCGCCGCGGCTGCTCGGGATCACCAACCGGCCGGAGAGCTCCCTGGCGCGGATGGTGGATCACATCCTCGATATCGGTGCCGGCATCGAGGTGGGTGTGGCGGCCACCAAGACGTTTCTGGGCCAGTTGCTGGCCTTCTACGCCCTGGCCCTGGCCTTTGCCGAGCGGCGGGTGGGCCAGCGCCAGGGGGGCGGCAGCTCGGGCCGGAGCCGGGAGGAGCTCAAGGCCCTGGTGGCCCAGTTGCGCCAGCTGCCCCAACAGCTCGAAGCCCTGGTGGCCGACCACGACCAGCGCTGTGCCGCCCTGGCCCACCGCTTTGAGGGCACCCAGGACGTGATCTTTCTGGGGCGAGGCATCAACTTCCCGATTGCCCTGGAGGGGGCGCTCAAGCTCAAGGAGATCAGCTACATCCACGCCGAGGGGTACCCGGCCGGTGAGATGAAGCACGGCCCGATCGCCCTGCTCGATGCGAAGGTGCCGGTGGTGTCGATCGCGGTGCCCGGCACGGTGTTCGACAAGGTGCTCAGCAACGCCCAGGAGGCCAAGGCCCGTGATGCCCAACTGATTGGGGTGGCCCCCGACTGCCCCGATGCCGAGCTGTTCGACACCCTCCTTCCCGTGCCGGTGGTGGACGAGCTCCTCAGCCCGCTGCTGACGGTGATCCCGATGCAGTTGCTGAGTTATCACATTGCCGCCCATCGGGGCCTGGATGTGGATCAGCCGCGCAACCTGGCCAAGAGCGTCACGGTCGAGTAGCGGCGACGCTGTCGCTGCGCCCATACCGGTCTTCGAAGCGCACGATGTCGTCTTCGCCCAGGTAGGGCCCGCTCTGTACTTCGATCAGTTCCACCGGGATCTTGCCGGGGTTGGAGAGGCGGTGGCGGCAGCCCAGGGGGATGTAGGTGCTCTGGTTTTCACCCACCAGCTCCTGGCGCCCGTCCTTGTCCACCACAGCGGTTCCCTGCACCACGATCCAGTGCTCGGCGCGGTGGTGGTGCATCTGCAGCGACAGGCTGGCGCCGGGGTTGACCACGATCCGCTTCACCTGCCAGCGCTCCCCCTCGGTGACGCCGTCGTAGGAGCCCCAGGGGCGGTAGATCTTGCGGTGGGCCTTGCTCTCCGGCGCCCCCTCCTGTTCGAGCAGCCCGACGATGCGCTTCACGTCCTGGGCCCGGTCGCGGTGGGCCACCAGCACCACGTCGTCCGTTTCCACCACCACCAGATCCTCCACGCCCAGCCCCACCACCAGGCGGTGTTCGCTGCGTAGATAGCAGTTGCGGGCGTCCTCATGGATCACCCGGCCCCGCAGCACGTTCCCCTGGTCGTCCTGATCGGCCGTTTCCCATAGGGCGCTCCAGCTGCCCACATCGCTCCAGCCCGCTTCCAGGGCCAGCACCGCCCCTCGATCCGTTTTCTCCATCACGGCCACGTCGAGGGCCACGTTCGGGCAGCCGGCAAAGGCTTCCCGCTCCAGCCGCAGGAAATCCAGATCGGCGCTGTCCTGCTCCAGGGCGGCGCGGCAGGCACTCATCACCTCCGGGGCCAGCCGTTCCAGCTCCGCCAGGATGGCGCTGGCCTTGAACAGGAACATGCCGCTGTTCCAGGTGAAGCGGCCGGTGGCGAGGAAGGCCTCGGCGGTGGCCCGATCGGGTTTTTCCACAAACCGGGCGATCGGCACCGGGGTGCTGGCCGCTGCCAACGACTGGGCGGCCTCGATGTAGCCGTAGCCCGTTTCCGGGGCGGTGGGCACGATCCCGAAGGTCACCAGCTGGCCGGCCTCGGCCGCCGCTGTTCCAGCGACGACGGTGGCGCGGAAGGCCGCCGCCTCCCGGATCACATGGTCGGCCGCCAGCACCAGCAGCAGCGGATCGTCGCCCTGGGCCGTGGCCTGCAGGGCTGCCACGGCCACGGCCGGGGCGGTGTTGCGGCCGATCGGTTCCAGCAAGATGGCTGCTGGCTCGACGCCGATCTGGCGCATCTGCTCCGCCACGATGAAGCGATGGTCCTCGTTGCAGATCAGTAGAGGTGGGGCCAGCCCTGGCAAACCCTCCAGGCGTTGCTGGGTCTGCTGCAGGAGGGTGTCTTCGCCTCGGCCGGCCAGGGCCCAGTACTGCTTGGGGTAACTCGCCCGCGACAGGGGCCACAGCCGGGTGCCGGTGCCGCCGCACAGGATCACCGGAACGAGCGCGCTCTCTGCCATGGGCCTGAAAGGAGTGACCCCATTCAAGGGCACCCCTTCCACGGGCGAGAGGTCAAAGGTCCAGCAGTCCGGGCGGGGGGGTGATGCCGATCCAGCCTTCGGCCAGGTGCACCTCCGGCACGATGGCGTTCACAAAGGGGATCAGGATCCGGCGCGGGCCGTTCGGGGTGTCCTGCTCCACCTCCAGCAGGTCGTTGCCGGCATGCACCAGATCGCAGACCCGCCCGATCGGCTCCTGCGTCTCCAGCAGCCGCACTTCCGTCCCCACCAGGTCCAGCAGGTGGAATTCCCCCTGGGCGAGCTTGGGGCGGTCGCTGGCGCGTACCAGCAGCTGCTCGCCCACCAGGGCTTCGGCCGCCTCGCGGCTGTCGACCGCGTCCAGCCGCACCACAAACAGCTCCTTGCCGGGTAGCTGCCGGCCGGCGCGCAGCTCCACCACGCGAGGCGCCTCGTCGCGTCGCTGCAGCCAGCGGTGGCCGGCCCGGGTGAAGCGCTCCGGGAAATCGCTCAGGGGCAGGATCCTGAGTTCCCCTTTCAGGCCCTGGGCTGCCACCACCTTGCCCACCACCAGCAGGTCATCCGGTGGCCCTTCGGTCGGTGTTGGATCAGCCATGGGCGGCGCACTCCCTCGTCCCCCGATAATGGCGCCACGCCTCGCCTGAACCATGGCCGACCTGCCGATCCTGCCGGGCTCCACCGTGGTGGTGCGAGACGGCCGCTCCATCTACAACGGCTACCGCGGTTTCGTGCAGCGGATCAGCGGCCAGCAGGCCGCGGTGCTGTTCGAAGGCGGCAACTGGGACAAGTTGGTGACCATGCCGCTCAAGACCCTGGAGCAGGCCTGACGCTGGCCAAGGCCGCCCTGGCAGCCTCCTGCTCGGCGCTGCGCCGAGAGGGTCCCCAGCCGATGTGGCTGGCGTGGCCGCTGATCTCCACCGTGCAGCGGAAGCGGCGCGGGTCGCCATGCACCCGACTGCACTCCTGGCAGCCGTAGCTGGGCAATCCCAGGCCCTGACCCTGGCTCCATTCCTGCAGGGCCGACTTCCAGTTGTGGCGGTCGGGATCGGCCAGCAGCTCGGCGCTGCTGCGCTGCCAATGGGGGGTGAGCCAGCGGTGGACGGGCTCCAGGCCTCCTTCGCCAGCGCCCCAGCTCTCATAGAGACCGCCCAGCAGGGCCTCACAGCATTCGGCCCGCACGGTGGCCCGCCCGGCGCGGTCGCCGCTGGCCATCGGGCCCAGGTGCAGCAGGTCTTCAATGCCGCAGCGCTCCCCCAGTTCCGCCAACCAGCGGTCGCTCACCAGCTGGGCCCGTAGGGCCGAGCAGCGCCCCACGCTGAGGTCAGGGTGCTGCCGCTGGAGGAACTCGGCGGCGGCCAGGCGCAGCACGGCATCGCCGAGAAACTCCAGCCGCTCATGGTTGACCGGGCGCCCTGCGGACGTGTGGGTGAGAGCTTCCTCGATCGGCGCGAGATCGCGGTTGCCGGGCTCCAGGCCCAGGGACCGCAGGAAGGCAACCAACTGTTGGTGGCGTTCGGGCCGCATGGCGGGCTGGAGAAAAGGGTGAAAGCAGGACGTAAGCCGGGTTCTGTTCTCCCGCCGCAAACCCGAAGGCCAGTGGCGGGGGGTGATCATCTGTCTGGGACCGCCGTTGCCGGCGGCCTCGAGCGGCGCACTTGAAACGGGACGGGTGTCATGGCCAACCGTTGTCCCTGGGCCTTGCTCCCAGCCGGGGTTTACCGAGCCAGCACCTCTCGATGCTGCTGGTGCGCTCTTACCGCACCCTTGCACCCTTGCCTGTGCTCTCCTCCACCGAAGTGGAAGCGGGGCCATCGGCGGTGTGTTTCTGTGGCACTGTCCTCACGGTCACCCGCACTGGGCGTTACCCAGCAAGCCTGGCCATTGGGGAGCCCGGACTTTCCTCAACCAGGCGCCGAAGCTGGTCTGGAGAATCGTTCCGAAGAGCGATTCCCCGATGGACCTCGACCCTGATCGCGATCACCTCGCCTGCTTTCGGGTTCCATAATGGATCGCCAGGGGGCTGTAGCTCAGCCGGATAGAGCGACGGTTTCCTAAACCGTAGGTCGTGGGTTCGAGTCCCGCCAGCCCCGTTGTTCTCCGTGGTGGTGCCGGGAGCTGCCAGCTGGCTGGGGCGTAGCGAGCGCTACCGGTAGTGGTCTTCCCTTTCGGGCCACCGGGGCTAGCGTGGCCCCAGTCGTCTGACCACGATGACCCAGCTTCACGATCTGCGTCTGCGTCTGCTGGTGCAGCAGGAAAGCGAGCGCATCGCCGACAGCCAACCCGATGAGCTGGATCTCTCGGTGGTGCAGGCCCGCTGCCTCTGCTGGCTGGCCCTGCTGGCCGAGGCCCATGAGGAGCAGGCCACCGATGCGGAGCGTCGCGGGGATACGGAACAGGCCATGGGCTGGTTTGCCGATTCGATGCGGCTGCGCGATGTGATCAACGTGGTCACGTCGATCGAGATTCCGCTGCCGGCGGCCAGTGGCGACGCCGACGATTTCAGAGAAGACCACCGCGACCAGGGCCCCCTGGCGGCGTGAGTGCCATGATGGGATTTGACAACCCAAGGGAATGCGGTGCCCGAAGAGCCCTGCCAATGCCCTGATTGCCAGCGGTTCTATCGGGAACACGACCGGCTGATCCGCGAAAATCCCACCCTGCGTCAGCAGCAGGAGCTCAATTGGGCTGCGCTGCAATCCTTCCGCACCCTGGCGGGGAGGGTGATGGAAGAGCTTCAAAAGCAACAGGAGGCGTCCGAGTCGGCGGCCCATTCCACCCCTCCGGCCCCAGCCGTTCCGGGTGGCGGGGCTGGGGCGGATCAGGCCTCAGATCAGGCGGATGAGCCCGATGCCGTGCAGCAGGCGATGGCAGATCTGGAAAACATCAACGCCCATCTGTTCTCGATCGAGGCGCTGATGGAGCGCATCTTCGATGTGCGGGTGCCGGAAGAGGTGGAGCAGAAGTTCCGCGAGGTGGCGGGTGAACTGGCACCCGATCCCCTCAATGCCGATCGTTTGAGGCTCAACCGTCTGCTCCACCAGACCCCGGACCTGCCCGGTTAGACCGACCCCTTGGTCAGTCCAGCTCGCAGGTGATGGTCACTGGGAAGCTCTCGGCCTTCCAGATGCGCTCGGCGTATTCCCGGATGGAGCGATCGGAGGAGAAGAAGCCGCTGCGGGCTGAATTGAGCAGGGACATCCGGTTCCAGCGGCCCCGGTCGGCCCAGGTGCGGTCGACCTCGGCCTGGGCCCGCAGATAGTCGTTGAAATCGGCCAGCACGAAGAAGGGATCGCGGCCCGTCAGGTTCTGCAGCAGGGGCCGGAAGAGGTCGCCGTCGCCGTTGCTGAAATGGCCTTGTTCCACCAGCCGCAGGATTTCGGCCAGTTCCGGCATGGAGCCGATCAACTCCCAGGGGCGATAGCCCTCGTTATGCAAGCTGGAGATTTCTTCTGCCGTCTTGCCGAACAGGAAGAAATTCTCAGCGCCCACCTGCTCGCGGATCTCCACATTGGCGCCATCCAGGGTGCCGATGGTGAGGGCCCCGTTCATGGCGAATTTCATGTTGCCGGTGCCGGAGGCTTCCTTGCCGGCGGTGGAGATCTGCTCGGACAGGTCGGAGGCGGGATAAACCCGCTCACCCAGCTTCACGTTGTAGTCGGCCAGGAAGATCACCCGTAGCCGTCCGTCCATGTCGGGGTCGGCGTTGATCGTTTCGGCAATGCCGTTGATGAATCGGATGATCAGTTTGGCCATGTAGTAGCCGGGCGCTGCCTTGCCGCCGAAGATCACCGTGCGGGGGGCCATGCCGTCGGCCTGGCCGTTCTTGATGCGCAAGTACTGGGCCACCACCTGCAGCGCATTGAGATGCTGGCGCTTGTACTCGTGGATCCGCTTCACCTGCACGTCGAACAGGGAAGTGGGATCGACCAGGACGCCGGTGTGGCGGTGGATGTAATGGCTCAGTTGCCCTTTCACCGTCAGTTTTGTGGCCTGCCAGCGCTCCAGGAAGCTGCTGTCATCCACAAACTGCTCGAGTTTGCGCAGCTCATCGAGCCGGTTGATCCAACCCTCCCCAATCGATTCATTCAGGAGTGCAGACAGCTTGGGGTTGGCCAGGCCGACCCAGCGGCGGGGGGTGACACCGTTGGTGACGTTGGTGAACTTCTCGGGCCACAGGGCCGCGAATTCCGGAAACAGCTCGGTTTTGACCAGTTCGCTGTGCAGGGCGGCCACGCCATTGACGTGGTGGGACGCCACGGTGGCCAGGTTGGCCATGCGCACGGCCTTGCCGCCGTCCTCGTCGATGATCGACACCTTGCGCAGGATCTGCTCGTTGCCTGGGTACTTGAGCCGCACCTGCTGCAGGAAACGGCGGTTGATCTCGTAAATGAGCTCGAGATGGCGGGGAAGGAGGGAGCCGAACAGCCCCAGGCCCCACTTCTCCAGGGCCTCCGGCAGCAGGGTGTGGTTGGTGTAGGCCACGGAGCGGCTGGTGATGCTCCAGGCGGCCTCCCACTCGAGGTGTTTGTCATCGAGCAGCAGCCGCATCAGCTCGGCGACGGCGATGGCCGGATGGGTGTCGTTGAGTTGGACGGCCCAGTGATCGGGGAATTCGGTGATCGGAATCCCGCGCGAATCGAGGTTGCGGATCATGTCCTGCAGGGAGCAGCTCACGAAGAAGTGCTGCTGCTTGAGGCGCAGGCGACGGCCCTCGTCGGTGCCGTCGTTGGGGTAGAGCACCTTGGAGAGGGTTTCACTGCCCACCTTCTCCTCCACGGCCCCGTAGTAGTCGCCGATGTTGAAGGCGTAGAAGTCGAAGGACTCGGTGGCGTCGGCCCGCCACAGGCGGAGCCGGTCGCAGGTGTTCACCCGGTAGCCCAGCACCGGTACGTCATGGGGGATGCCGATGGCGTGTTCATCGGGGATCCAGCGCACCCGGTAGGTGCCGTGCTCGTCCCGGTAACTCTCGGTGCGCCCTCCGAATCCCACGAAGCAGGCCTGGTCGGGGTGGGGCAGCTCCCACGGCCAACCGCTCTTGAGCCACTTGTCCGTGATCTCCACCTGCCACCCGTCGCGGATCAGCTGGTCGAAGATGCCGAATTCGTAGCGGATCCCGTAGCCGGTGGCGGGGATTTCTAAAGAGGCCAGAGATTCGAGGAAACAGGCGGCCAGCCGCCCCAGACCGCCGTTGCCCAGGCCGGGCTCCTCTTCAACGTCGAGGATCTCGTTGATGTCGTTGATGCCGAAGCGCCGTAGGGCCTCGGCGGCCTCCTGCTGGATGCCGAGCATCAGCAGGTTGTTCCCCAGCTGGGGGCCGATCAGGAATTCCGCCGATAGGTAGGCCACCGCCCGGGTAGGGGTGGCCCGCAGGGCTTCGATGCCGGCCAGGTAGCGGGTCATCAGCCGGTCGCGCACGGCGTAGCTGAGGGCCATGTACAGGTCATGGCGGCTGGCCGTAGGGGCGAGCTTGCCGAGCGTGTAGAAGAGGTGCTCGGTCATGCCGTCGAACACGTCGTCGGCGGCCAGTCCACTGCGGTCGGGGTCCGCGTAGCAGCCCGGGGTGGGCAGGCGCAGGTTGCTGGGTTGCGGGTCGCTCATGCCGCCAATCCTCGGTCATCGGCCAGGGAAAGGCCCGGATCCCAGCGCCAGTTGGTCACTTCGGGGGCATCCATGCCGTGTTCATGGGCATGGGCGCGGTTGGTGAGGATCGCTTCTTTCATGCGTTCCTTCACATGGGCTGCCCGGGATCCCAATCCCGGAACCCGGTCGATCACATCGATCACCAGGTTGAAGCGGTCGATCTGGTTGTTCATCGCCAGCTCCAGCGGCGTGTTGATGTTGCCTTTCTCCTTGTAGCCGCGCACATGGAAGTTGGCGTGGTTGGTGCGGCGGTAGGTGAGCCGATGGATCAGCCACGGGTAACCATGAAAGTTGAAGATCACCGGGCGTTCGGTTGTGAACAATGTGTCGAAATCCCGATCGCTGAGGCCGTGGGGATGTTCGCTGGGCTGGGTCAGGGCGAACAGCTTGACCACGTTCAGCACGCGGATGCGCAGGCTGGGGATCTCGCGCCGCAGGATCGCCACCGCCGCCAGGGTCTCCTTGCTGGGAATGTCGCCGGCGCAGGCCATCACCACATCGGGTTCGTCGGGGGTGCCGCTGTGGTGATCGTTGCTGGCCCAGCTCCACAGCCCGATCCCCTTGGCCACATGGGCGCGGGCCTGGTCGAGGGTCAGGTACTGCAGATGCTTCTGCTTGTCGCTGACGATGATGTTGCAGACGTTGCTCTCGACCAGCGCCTGCTCGGCGACCGCCA